>SKEY01000263.1_pt1 | contig 90672 bp, 84 predicted proteins | sample 4843871 | NCBI WGS metagenome assembly SKEY01 (sample SAMN11008797, study PRJNA524170) | human gut metagenome | biome: Human fecal sample; material: Feces; isolation source: fecal sample from pouch patient p36 | host: Homo sapiens | place: Israel: Tel-Aviv | collected 2016-12-04
CAACTACCCGGACGCTCACTTTGTTCAATTAGGTCAAATCGAAAATGGAGTAAACGAAGGGGCAGTTCACTGGAATGCCAAAACTGCTTTTTCGTTTACCCCATCATCGATTCTAACCTAAAGAATTATCTTAACTCTTTTAATTTGATAAACTAGGATTGTTATTTTTTCTTTTTGAGATTTGGCAACTCATCATACATAGCATTAAACAAGCCTGTCAAAAAATCCTTATTATCGACTTCATCAACCAACAACATCTCTTTTGCTCCCTCATAAGGTAATTCATACCGAGCTGCCGGTATATAACTAATTGCAGAATTTACTGGTTTAACAAGTAGTCTATCATCATAGATGCCACCTACAATCTTGCCACGATAATAAATAATAAATTCTCCCATCATAGCTCGATAAGTGATATCTTCTAACTCAGATAGCTGCCCTAAAATAAAATCTAAATATTCTTTGCTTGATGCCATATTTCCACCTCGGTTATAATTTACTTAATAATATGTGCTGTAATAATTGTATAACTATATGAATTGATAGTTATTTTAATATTTTCAATTTCACAATACCAATTTTTACCTTGTTTGTATATATGGCAATTTTCATCCACAATTTTATTTTTGCAGTATTCAACAACATCTACTGTATCTATTTTTAGATTTCTTTTAATTCTATCAACTCCCATTTCAGTTGTATGAATTTTGTTAATATTATCAAGTAATATTTTTTTATCTTCCATTCTTCTTTTCCTCAAATTCACGTTTATCTCAACAAACTGAAATTAATCAGTTTCTTGTAACCTTTCGAATAATTGGCTATCAATTTTATAAATTCCTTGATAAGGCTGTTCAATATAGTATTTACCACTATCCTCATACGCAAAGATAGTACTTGTTCCTGTCTCAAACTGGAAGTCAATTTTGATATAACTTTCCACTTGTGGACAGTCTTGAACACTTTCCTTCTTAGTCGGTTCAGAACTGGAAATATCGGCGATTATTTCACTTATCCAAGTTTTGTCTGAATGACTTACTGTATTTTCCCCAAAAGTTATATCAATAGATGTAATCTCGTCGGTTTGAGGTAGCGTAATAGGAGCTACCTTTTTTCCACACGCAACTAAAGTCAGCACACAAGTAAGACACAAAAACAAAGAAAGAAATTTTTTCATAAGCATATTACCTCCACAACTTCTATTTTATCGTTTTCTTTCAGTATATCATAATTATAATCTTTCCATAAAACAAAAAATTTTAATTCCTACAGATTTTTCTACAAAGCATATGACTACATATTATTACACTTCATCAAAAAAACTTTCTCACCCTATATTGAAAAATCGTAACTGAATATCCGACATTCTATCCATCAATAGTTTCTCTTTAACAAATATCATCTTAGTACGGTATCCTGTTCCATCTGGTGTAAGTTTTACTACACTTATTATAACTTCAAAAGCAAACGCCTAAACTGCTTTCTTATTAAAAAAACTTAGAAGAGACATTCTCCTCTAAGCCTTTATACTTTATCATAGAATACTTTTTACTTTTATATTTCCTCATGGTCACGATGCTTTTTTCGCTTAAATCCTACCTTTTGAACACAGGATATTACATGTAAAGATTTTACCCCCACTAAAGACTCTTACCTCACCTCATAAACAACCTTCACAAAAACGCCTCTTTTGTTACATCTATATGAACCGTAGACTTACTAATCCCAAACTTCTTCGCTGTCTGCCGCACCGTAGCCTTTGTTTCTATAATATATTCCGCAATCTCAACCGCCCGTTCCTCAATATAATCTTTCATGAAAAACCCCTGCATAGCTTCTTTGTTACAATCTATGCAGGAGTGTAAGTAGGTATGTGGGGCAATGGTAGTTCTATTCCTCTGTATCTTATATATTCTCCCTCACCTTCAACTTCCTCCCCAAAAACCAGAACAACAGACCAATAACACTGATTATTTCCCCTGTTTTCAGCCCAGGAGAATGGTATATAATTTCAATATTATGTATTCCTTTCTCAACCTTTACTCCAAGAAATGCTGCATTTACTTTTTCCGTTTCTGCCTTTTTTCCATCTATAGAAACAATAAAGTTCTCATCAAATGGAATGGATGTAATGAGCGTTCCTGCCTCTTTTGTTTCTATTGTACCAGCTATTTTGTTTCCTTTTGTTGCCTGCTTATCAGGAATAAAATCTGACCGGCACAATGTTTGATTTTTTGAATCCTCCTTATCCTTTCTCCAGATATAGCTTTTTAAATTTTTTATTTCATAGGTTCCTTTTCCAAAGTTTATCTGAATTTTTGTCTGTCCTTCTTCTAACATCACAGCATAAGTAAATGTTTCGTTTTCGTTATAATAGATATGCTCCTTTTTCGTTAATTTGTTGCGTATACCTTCTACATCTACAAATATATCTTGTGATGTATTATGGTTTTCCACATCAAATTGAAGCAGCAAAATATCTCCCTTATTTGCTTTTGGAATGGACAGTTTTTTTGACCTGGAACGTTTGCTTTTTATTTCTTTTTGCTCAAATCCAAGATTTATTTCCTGAATCTTGGATTGAAGTTTTTCCTTCCAGCCGGCACAGGAACTTCCATCTTTCACAATAGCAAAATCAAGAAATGCGGTCTGATTGTATGGGAATTCTAAGGTACTGTAATCTTGTTCAGACAGATATTGGTTTGTTGCATATGCAATGGGATATACCTCTGGATTTTCATAAACATTCTCTTCTATTTCCTGATAACCTGGAATATCTTCTTCTGATAAAATGTATTTCACTCCCATCAGCTTTTGAAAGATAGGATTTTGTGCTCTTGCCTGCATAAAGATATTTCTATAGGGCTGTTCTACTTGAAAAATATCTTTTCTAAAGTTCTGATACGCTTCGTTATAAGTGGAAGAATATATGGAAGAACTATACTGCTCTACGGACCAGATTCTGTTTAAATTTGCTGTATCTGTTTTCCTTGTTCCCGCCTGTTCCATGCGGTAGAAGCCTTCCTCTTTCCCCAGAATTTCATCTACTGTATAGCTGTAATCCTTGTCTGTAAGCTGAAGATAAGCCTCCTTTTCTACCATCTGATTACTTTCCTTTCCCATAGCAATTCCATATAACAAAAGAAATCCTATGGGTACCAGAATCAATATTTTTTCCTTATGGTTTTTATAGAAAAGCAGCCCACAAAAAAGCATTACTCCGGCATCTATAAGAAGAAAACTTTCCCTCCGTGTTATCATGATAATCGTTACCATAAAAGGCAAAATCCCCTGCCAGAAAGGTATCTCTTTGTTTCTCTGTTTTTCCAGATACATGGCAATCAAATAGCAGAGCAGCGGAAGCATTGGTATCAAAACCTTTCCTCTGATATACAATCCTCCATTTAGCACATACTGAAAAGCAGGAAGGAGAATAACAAGAAAGCAGGCAATATGAAGATACTTTTCTTTCCACTTTTTATAGGTAAATCCCGTAATAAGAACAGTCAGTGCAAGTGTCGTAAGGCCAATACCATAAGGCGAATACAGAATCTGCATGTAATCCGAATCCGGCAAAAAAAGTTCTGCCAGGGAAACCGATGGAGTAGCTCTGTGCTCACCCTTCAGAAGTGCCATAGCTGTAGGTATCAACAAAAATCCACTTATCATAACCGCTGTTAAAATAGGAATGCAAAACAAAATACCGGACAGAAAAAAGCTCTTTGCAGTTACTTTTTTTCTCTGTTTTTCCTGAATATCCAGGTATTGAAACACTCCATAAATGAATAAAACCAGGATTCCGCCTATGCTGAAATAAAAGCTTGTCATAATCATGAGAAACACACTGCCTGTCAGTAAACCTGATTTCTTTTTCTGAAAATACCGGTCTGTTCCCATGAGGCTTAAAATCAGAAAAGGCATATAGTTTACAAACATAATATGCGTATAAGAATGAAAAATCATAGGCCCGGCCAGCAAAAAAAGAATGGAGGTTAAGATGCTGTTTCCCTTTGATACCCCATGATTTCTCGTCCATTTGCAAAACAAGACCACATCTGCCACAAGACAAAGGATACTGACAAGCATAATATAATCACTCATTTTGACAAAGGGCAGGAAATATGCAGGAAGAAAAAGTGGATTATATAAGCCATAATAAGCAAAATTATAGATATTTTGCCCGCCTCCGATATTCGCTGCAAATTCTGGAAAAACGGTTCCGGTTTCATAAAACTGCTGCCGGAAATATTCCGGAAATACGCTGTGCTGACTGAGCCAGTCTACATTGGAGCCAAATATCTTTTCTGTCACTTTTCAAGTTCTCCTTCGCTGCTTTCTTTTAAAATATAGATTGGTCTGTGCTTTGTTTCCAAATAAGTTTTTGATAAATACTGTCCCACAATTCCTGTACAGAGAAGTTGAATTCCTCCCACAAAAAACAGGATGCAAACCAGAGAAGGCCAGCCGGATACCGGGTCTCCCCAGATTAAAGTCCGCATCACAATAAACCCAATAGTAATAAAAGATAAGAAACAAAACAGTACCCCCATAATGGATGCCAGAGACAATGGCGCTACTGAAAACCCTGTAATTCCTTCCATGGAATAGAAAAATAATTTTTTTAATGACCATTTTGTTTTCCCTGCTGAACGCTCTACGTTTTCAAATTCCAGCCATTTTGTACGAAAACCAACCCATTCAAAAATCCCCTTTGAAAAACGGTTATACTCGCTCATATTTAAAACAGCATCCACCATGTTTCGTTTCATCAGGCGGTAATCTCTTGCACCGTTTACAATTTCTGTCTTAGAGATTTTATTGATAAATTTATAAAAACTACGGGATAAAAAGGAACGTATCCGCGGCTCTCCTGTTCTTGTAGAACGTTTTGTTGCTACGCTGTCATATCCTTCCTCCTCCAGAATTTTATACATTTTCGGCAGCATGTCAGGAGGATCCTGTAAGTCCACATCCATCACAGCCACATAGTCTCCCGCTGCATTTTTAAGCCCTGCATAGATTGCCGCTTCCTTCCCAAAATTTCTCGAAAAAGACAGATATTTACATCTTGCATCTAAGATATGCAAATCCTTCATTACCCCCAAAGTCCGGTCTGTAGACCCATCGTCTATAAATAATAATTCTGTGTCTACTTCTGGCATCTCTTCCATAACCTTACTCATTTCCCTATAGTAAATGGGCAGAGCCTCTTCTTCATTAAAACATGGAATAATCACTGTTAATTTCTTCATTTTCTATCCTCCTGAAATATGTAAAATTTACTGATTATATAGTTCATTCCAATTACAACAACCTGTAAAATAACCTTTGCAGCCAGGTCCGGTACAGAACTTAATTCTGTTAATCCATACATGCCTAATACCTCTACTCCCATAGAAATCATCCGCATACTGACAAAACGAAAGCATTCTTTCCTGAGATTCTCTGTACTTTTCTGTCCAAACACAAAGCTCTTATTGATAACAAATGCAAAAGCAATAGCAAATAAAATCGAAACCACATTGGCAATCTGCGTTTCCATATTCACACCATATTTTAAAATAGAAAACACTCCAAGATTGACAAATGTAGTACAAATACCAGCCATAATATACCGAAGCAGTTCTAAGTTCATTTTCTGCACCTCCTGCTAATGAATTTAGCAACTTTCTCTTAACTTTTGGACAAATTATTTCTTAATATTTCCTTAAGTTTTCTTTATTTACATTTATTTCTGTTATAATGTATTCTTGAAATCAGGAGGTAAACCTATGGATACATCAAAGATACTCATTGTGGATGACAACCCGGAAATTAGGGAAATTATAGAAATTCTGTTAAAGGGAGAAGGCTTTGAAACCGTTCAGGCAAAAGATGGTTTAACTGCCCTGAATCAGTTAAAAAAACAGGATTTTGACTTGATTATTTTAGATATTATGATGCCTGGAATGAATGGTTATCAGACATGTATAGAAATGCGGAAAAACAGCAATGCCCCCATACTCTTTCTAAGCGCACGCACCAAAGACAGTGACAAGACCCTTGGTTTTTCCAGTGGCGGAGATGACTATCTTGCAAAACCTTTTTCCTATAATGAATTAATCAACCGTACAAAAGCTCTCCTGCGCCGTTACCATGTATATAAAGGAAAAACCGAAATCCTTGAGCCTTCAAAAGTAATTTCTTATCATGGACTTACCATTGATGAGCAGACAGAACAGGTCACGAAAGATGGAGTGACCATAGACCTCACCAATACGGAGTACCGTATGCTTGTTCTTTTAATCAAACATTGCGGACAGGTATTTTCCGCAGAGCATCTGTATGAATCTATATGGGAAGAACCCTATTATTACGGGGCAAATAATACAGTGATGGTACATATGCGTAATCTGAGGAGAAAAATTGAAGAAAATCCAAATCAGCCTGAGATTATAAAAACCGTATGGGGAAAGGGGTATCGCTGTGATTAACAAATTATCAACCATGAAAATCCGTACAAAACTGGCATTTCTCATTGTGCTTACAGGAATTTTTTGTTATGCTCTGTTCCAGTTTCTCTGGTATAACAAATACTCTGTATTTGAAGCCCTTGACCCTGTCTTTCATTTTTCGCCCATTCATGGTGATGAAAACTTTTTAGGCCAGCTTTATGAAGAAGCGGCAAACTATGATCTTCCTGAGTCCGAAACGGACACCGAAGCGATTCAGAAGCTTCAGCCCTGGTTTGATTTAGGAGATGCTTATACCAGTATTTATGTTTATGGTTCTGATGGCTACTATCGTGCCGGGAAATATGCAAGCGCCATGGAAGATAGTACTTTTCGGACTTTTTTTGATATGGGTTATCGCATAACAGGAGGAGAAGGCGAAAACTCCCGGGAATTCCCGGCAGAATTTAAAAACGGTTCTGGAATCATCCGGGTGTACTTTTATCATAATTCCATGTTTCTGTACCCTTACGTTTTATTCTGTTTATGTATTTCTTTTTTACTTTTTTTATCCGTTATTCTTTGTTTTATCTCTCACAAAATGAGACAGATTTCTAAGATTGAACATGGTATTCTGCAAATGGCATCCGGGGATCTAAAAACAGCCCTGCCAAAGTATCCTGGGGATGAAATCGGTATCCTGTCCTCAGAATTAAACCAGCTCCGTATCACACTGGCTGATACCCTTCAGCAAGAACAGGAAAGCCGCCAGGCCAATCAGGATTTAATCACCGCATTGTCTCATGACCTGCGGACGCCTCTCACAATTCTAAATGGTTACCTTGAGGTATTGCATCTGAAAAAATCTCCTGAAATGGAGGAAGAATATCTGAAACGATGCCTGCAAAAAACGAAAGACATCAAAGATATGACGGATCGAATGTTTGAATATGCATTAGTTTATGAGGAAAATGAAACACTGGATATGGAGTCTTTGCCACTCTCTTTCTTTTATGACTGTTTAAAGGAAAATATAGACTATATTCACCTTGCAGGCTTTTCCTGCGAAATGACGCCTGCCATAACAGTGAAAAAACAAAAGGCTTCTTTTACCAGTGATACCACCATGGTGAAACGAATCTTCCAAAATTTATTTTCCAATATTTTAAAATACGGAGATAAATCTACCCCTGTTTTGATTGAGGTTTCTTACGAATCCAGAGAATTAAAAATCCGTATCAGAAACAAAATCAAGGAAGCAGACTCTTCTGTGCCAAGCACCCACATTGGTCTGCGAAATGTAGAAAAAATGATGTCACTTCTGAAGGGGCAGATACTGTATTCAGAACAAAAACAGGAATTTGCTATTCAGCTTGCTTTTTTTGCAGATACTTTGTAAAACTATATTTCGGGTATGGAGATATTCCCCATACCCGTTGTGAATCTCCATAAAAACTAGCTGCCCAATCAACTTTTTCATTCGTATAAATCAATCACAAGCGTTCACGCACCATCATCAGCGTATATCCAAGGAGATTTTGACCGTTCCATTTGATTCGGTCAAATCGGTCTGGGTTTTTCATTGATAAACCGATACCCCAAATTCGATCTCTTACAGCACATTCCGCTAATACCGCATTACCTGTAGATTGAAGTTTGCCTTTCAGAGCCTCATTTTGTGAAAACTTTGCAAGCACCTCCGTTTTTTCGGCATAAGATTCCCAAATCTTCTATTATTGTTCCAAAATCTAAAGTATGCTCCACTTCATAATTTTCTTTTATAAATGCGATACCTTTGAATTGGAAAAGGTAACGAAATGCCTCTTGTATGCTGAGATTATGATATTGTGCAAATTCGTTTACACAGGCAACAGTAAAACCTATTTTCTTTTTCTTTTCACTCATGCAAAACCTCCTATTCTTTAGCAAACGATTGTTTACCTCATAAGGTCTCTATTCTTCTCATATCATTTCTCTTTATATGCTTCTTATTTTTATGTTCCTGCTCTGCCATTCTATTATCCTCTGTTTACCCGCACTAAAGCCTTTTCGTGCTTATATTTTTTATTATACAATAATAATGGCAATATAAAAAGACCTTCTAAAATGCGGAATCATGAAATCTTCCGCATTTTCGCGCAGAAAAAGCCCTGTCTGCACAGAGCTTTCCTACCATATTTTTGTGCAACAACTTTTTACTGCCTCATCCTACAATGTGAATACACCGCCATCCCTAAAAACACCGGTATCTGAATCACTGCAAAGAACACTAACGCATAGGGTGTCCATACAGCTAAGTTTCCCAGATTTAAAAACTTGAAGTCAATTAACGCATATAAAAAGCTATTTCCCATACCGATTCCCCCTCCTGGAAGGATGCTTTGCAGCCACAGTCCAAGCTCGCCCGGAAACACATTCGTTGCCAGCATAGGCAGAATACAGAACAGCAACGCAACTGCCAGGGCAGAGACCGTGCTACGCATTTTGGTGGATAGGTACAGCGCAAAGCTGACAATAGCAAGAAACATTACGAAACTGGCTGCTAAATTTACCCACTGAGCTTCCCCTATGGTAAGATTTGGCAGGCTGGAAACAGAAAAAATGAATTGGATAGAGGTTTTGGTGCTTTCCCAGCCAAACAACGCATTTGTTATCAAAATCCATACAACGGAACAGAGTAAAAAGGCGCCTCCGCAAATCAGCAGTGCAGATAAAATTTTGCAGACTGCCATTCTCCTACGTCCATGTTTTGTACAGCGCAGAATGTCATCTGCTCCTGTCTGATAATCAGAGGTGAACACCGGCGCTGCAATTACCACACACAGAATGGTAATAATATAAATCAATAAAATCTGATAGTCCATGGAATTACTGGATATTCCCGAATAATACTGAAATGGTTTTTCTACTTCGTCATACATTGCAGTTGCTTTTTTCTGCGCTGACACAGAATCCGGCTGCTCCATTTTCAGAAGGGCTTCAGTACGTCTGGATGCTTTTTCATAATATTGTTCTGTGTCCTTGGGATTGATTTCTGTTAATGCCGGCGCAATACCAGTCTCTTCATCTGCAAAGGCTTCTCTGATTCCATGTACATAATCCCAGTATGGAAGCAGCCCTTTTGTGTCTGCCTCCTCCGGCAGTTCATAAGTATCTGTCACCCCATATTTGTTGAGACATTCCTGAAACGCTGCAAGCGCTGTCTTTACCTTTTCCGGCGTAACGTCACCTTCCAGGTCTGCGCGAATTTCCTGCAAATATTTCACAGCATCCACACCTTTTAGCCGAACTTCCTGTCCCCGCTCCCCTGTATAGGTAACTGATTCAAAGGTAACCGGAATATATGCCATGAAAATGGAACATAAAATTGCCACAGACAGTAAAATCCAGGTTAATCTTGTTGTGAGTACACGTTTTATTTCTAATCCTAAAAATCTCATTCTACTTCACCTCTTCTTTTTCAGAATCTACACTGCCCTCCTGGGGGAATAACCACAAATACAAATCCTCCAGCTTTGGCTCTGCCGGACAGGAATCTGGTATCAATGGAATCTCCGCCAAATAGCGCAGAGAGGTCATATCATGGTCTTCATTTCGCAAGTTTACTACTCGCATTTTCTGTTCATAGGAAAACGCCTCTCTGGTTGGGATCATGGCGCTCCAGACTTTTCCACTGACTAACTGGGTCAACTCATCCGTAGTCCCTGTCTCAATAATTTTCCCCTGTTTCATCACTGCATTTTCCGTTGCTATATACTCCACATCGGATACAATGTGAGTGGAAATCAGCACAATACGATTATGGGCAAATTCGGACAACAGATTACGGAAACGAATTCGTTCTCCCGGGTCTAATCCGCTGGTAGGTTCGTCCAAAATCAATACCTTCGGATCATTTAACAGGGCCTGGGCGATTCCCACCCGTCGTTTCATTCCGCCGGAAAGCTTGTTGATTTTTTTATTTTTCACATCCGATAATGTAAGGCGTTCCAGCAATTCTCCGATTTTTTTCCTGGTGGTGGTTCTGGATAATCCTTTCAAAGATGCCACGTATTCCAAATAGGATTTCACAGTAAATTCCGGATAAAACCCAAACTCCTGAGGCAGATATCCGAAAATTTCCCTGTATTTCTCCTTTAATGTCCAAATGGGCAATCCATCATAGAGAATCTCTCCAGAGGTTGGCTTCACAATTCCTGCAATCATCCGCATAAGGGACGTTTTCCCTGCTCCATTTGCCCCAAGAAGCCCCCATACTCCCGGTGTCAGAGTAAGGGACACATTGTCAACTGCTTTTTTGTCTTTATAATGTTTGGAAATTTCTCTGATTTCTAATTCCATATTGACCTCCTGTTTTATTCATATACACACTGCTTTCCCTCGTGAAACAGCGCAAAACTCTGGTAAATGATACTTCCAGCCAGTATGATTACAATACCTCCTGTGAAAACTGTAAATTTCACCTGATAAAATTCCGGATAAACAAAAGTAACGCCTCCGAAAATGCCGCACAGGAACATGCACATGCCATAAGCCCATTTTTGAAAATGCACAAAAGTAACTTTCCTCAACAAGTAAATCCCGCCATTGAATGCCAGCAAAAATGGCAGACACAGACAGAAAATCGTCTGCCATACAGTAAGGCTTGAGCTTTTTGAAATCTGCCACACAATGCCAAAGAGCATGAGCAAATCCCCTGCACTGATTATGAAAATTCTGGCAAGAAGCAGCCTCTCAATAGAATATCTGGCAGTTGCTTCTATCTCCAACATTCCATATCTTTTTGCCCTATATAAAAACGGGATTGCTGATGAAAACAGAAAAATCCCAAAAATACCAGCTAAGAAAGCGAATCGTCTTGGTGTAAAAAAGCGGAATTCCACCCCTGTCATAAAATACACAAGCAGGAAAACAGCCAGAACCATACCTGTTTGTCCTATCCAGATTCGCATACCTGTCATCCGCATCTGTTCGAATAAAAATGCGCCAAATCCCTTTTGCTCCCTCTTTTGTTTTTTATTCAATTCCAATTCTGCCATGAGAATGGTTTTTTGCATTGCATCCTTTTCTTTTGCAGAAACTTTTCTTTCACCGGAGGGTTTCCCATAGTATGCACGAAGTCTCTCCTCTATCCTGTTCATTTTTTCCAGCCTCCCTTCTGCTTTCCATCCATCTGCTGAAATTCTGTTTTCAGTCTCTTTAGCAGGCTTCTTAATTTAGATTGCACTGTCCTAAGAGGAAGTCCCATGGTCTGTGCTGTTTCCCTGATGGTGAGATTTTGTCCGAACCGCAGCAACAGGATTTCCTGACTTTCCGGCTCCAGATTGCTGATAAGCTGCTGTAACCAGACATCATCCTCTGTCTTCTCAAACCCGGCTTCCGAATATCTCGGCTCCTGTTCCAGTTGCTCCAAATTGGTATCATCCTGGTACCTCTTCCGTGCCAGGTCAATGCAGGTATTTCTGGCAATTTTATAGATAAATGGACGAAATTCCCCCTTGAAGCCAGTGGTATCCAGATAACGCACTGCTTTCAAAAAGGTCTCCTGTGTGGCATCTTCTGCATACACTGCCCCGGATGTATGCCAGCTGCAGTACCGTAAAATATCAGCATAGTACATCTCAATCAATTCCCCAAGGGCGCCCTTGTCTCCATCTTCTATTTGTCTGATTAATTTTTTCTCGCGCGTCAAAATATAATATAACCTCCTCATCTATTACAACGAATCATAGCATAGAAAATGATTTAAAAAACAAAAAAACTTGCAGAAAAATGCAAAATCGCAATTCCCTGCAAGTTTTCAATCAAATTCCTTTTATGGCCGAATAGCCACCTTAAGCACATGTTCTTTCCTGTTTTCAAAAATATCATACGCCTTTTCAATTTCCTTCAGCAAAAATCTATGAGTAATGAGCGGTGTAGTATCTATTTTCTTCTCCTCAATTAATTTCAGAATTTCATCACAATCACATCCATGCACACCCCCTGTCTTAAAGGTTAGATTCTTTCCATACATCTTTGGAAGGGGAAGTATCTGATTTTCTTCATAAAGTGCTACCACTGTTACAATGGCATTGGGGCGGGCGATTTTCCAGGCCAGCTCAAAGGTATGAGTTCCTCCCGCAACCTCAAGAACCCTGTCTGCCCCACCATGCTCACTGTGTTGTCTTACAAATTCCTTCACATCACACTCTGTGGGATCCACTACCAGCACCTGGGGATAATGTTCTTTTACAAAGGCAATCCGCACCGGATCTACTTCACATAATATAATTCTTTTCGGCTGTTTCAGCATCACACACAAAAGGGTGCAAATTCCGGTGGGGCCTCCTCCCAGAATCACTACCGTATCCTGCTCACTGATTTCTGAAATTCTGGCAGCCCAAAATCCTGTGGCAAGTACGTCTCCTACAAATAAAGCTTCTTCGTCTGTAATAGAATCTGCTATTTTATTTAACCCCTGATTGGCATAGGGAACGCGGACATATTCTGCCTGTCCTCCATCAATTCTGCAGCCCAGCGCCCAGCCGCCATTTTCATCTGTGCAGTTATTCACAAAACCTTGTTTGCAAAAGTAACATTCTCCACAAAAAGTTTCCACATTTACAGTGACTCTGTCTCCTGGTTTTACTTTTGTAACTTCCCTTCCTACTTCTTCCACAACACCAACCATCTCATGGCCTACTGTAATTCCAGGAACTGCTCTTGGCACTGCACCATGTTTGATATGAATATCACTGGAGCAAATGCTTGCCAGAGTCACCCGCACAATGGCATCCTGTTCCTTTAAAACCTCAGGTTTCTCTTTCTCTTCTAACACAAATTTTCCCTTTTCCTTATATGTATATGCCAGCATTATTTTCCCTCCCTTTGGTCTATGTGCATACATTTTTTCCACGCACAAAGCTTCTGTAAGCAAGTCCGCAGAACAGTAAAATCATTATAGCATAAATCACCGGTACATACTCATAGCTTTTCAGATATATTCCTCCCAGCTTCCAAAATCTCTCATCAAATAAACTTTCGCAGCTTGCAAAAGGTCCCGGCAGCATAGAAGCAATTTTCCGCAGGGTTATCATCCAGGAAGGAATCATTTCTTTTACCACTGACAATAAACTTAGTAAAACCCCCACCAGAACCGGTCCAAAAGAGCTGTTCATTCTGGCAGAACAAAACATGACCACAGCCGCAAGAACAAGCAATGATATTTCACTGGCAAAAAAGAGCAGCAACAACATTTCACCTACCGTAAAAGGATAGCTGCTAAGTAAAAGAGATCCGATCATCTGTATTGGCGCATCAAGGCTTCCTGAACCGTAGATACAAATTTCCATTGCCAGGCTGATAACAAAAGTAACCGCGCCCAGAAGCAGGGTAAAGGAAAATCCCGTTATCAGTTTCGCTGCCACCAGTTTCCCTCTTCCCTTTCTGGAAGAGCGCTGCAGCACATCCATGCCCGTACTGTATTCTTCTGCAAAAACCGGCGCCACACATACTGCCACTGCCATAGCTAAAACAATCATATTAGAAACCCAATACAGAGCAAATTTTTCATAGCTTTCACAATAGGAATAGGTAAATGGCGTAGCAATTCTCTCATTCTGCTCTTTGTGCGCCTGAATTTCACCAGAGCTAAATCCTGCTGCCTTCCAGGACTCCTCCATGCTTTCCTCTCTCCTGCTGTAAAAATTATCTGCCTGCATTTCTTCCTGGAATCCAGGCGCAAGCCTTTCCACCCACCAGGAAAGAAGCTGTGCAGATGCCACCTCTTCTTGTACTGTTTGATAGTTTTCCCAGGTAACTTTCCCACTGTCCCTGTCTGCTAAATAAACCTCATATTCCTCTACATTCTTTTCCAGAAAGCCCTCTTCCAGCACAGCACCTTCAAGCTTTTCTCCCCCTTCACGCCTGATTTGGATTTCTTCAAAATGGCTGAACACCTTATGATCATCCACATAAACACTACCCAAAAGAGACAGATTAGAGCAAAGCAACACCACAAACAGCATAGCACACACGCTAATCCATACCGATTTCCGTTTCATCATCTTCTTATACTCAAAGAAAACCAGTTCTCTCATACACTATTCTCCTCCCTTTCCTGCAAAATAATAAAGATACAAATCTTCCAGAGTTGCCTCCACGCTTACAGCATTTTCGGAAGGACTTTCTTCTCCCACAACTCTTAATAACGTGCCCTGTGATTCTTCTCTCATATTTACCACTGCATACTGTTCCAGAATCTGCGCTTCTTCAGAAAAATTTACCCTGCATTCCCATACCTTTCCCTCAATGGGCTTTAAGATTTCCGGCAAGCTTCCCTCATGGAGAATACTCCCTTCTTTCATGAGCAAAATTTCATCCGCAATATATTCCACATCCGAAACAATATGGGTAGATAAGAGCACAATACGATCCTTTCCAAGACGGGATATCATATTTCTGAACTTTACCCTTTCTTTTGGGTCAAGACCGGCAGTAGGCTCGTCCAAAACCAGCAGTTTGGGATTATTCAAAAGCGCCTGTGCAATTCCAAGTCTCTGTTTCATTCCACCGGAAAAAGCCGCAATCTTTTTCTTTTCTGCACCTTTTAAATTCACTGCTTCTAATAATTCCTCAATCCTTACCTTTGCACGATTTCTTGAAATCCCCTTTAATGCCGCCATATACATGAGAAAATCCCAGGCTGTGAAGTTAGGATAATATCCAAACTTCTGGGGCAGATACCCCAGACAATTTCTATATTCTTCTTCCTTTACTGAAAACCTGTCCAGAGAAATTTCACCGGTGTCCGGAGTTAAAACACCACAAATCATACGAAGAAGCGTGGTTTTCCCTGCGCCGTTAGCCCCCAGAAGTCCGTAAACTCCCGGCTTCATGTTAAGAGACACTCTGTCCACTGCAATTTTCTCCAAAAACTGTTTGGTCACCCTTGAAATTTTTAATTCCATACATATCCCTCCAGATTCGTTCTATATTGTTTCACCTGTTTGCTAAGAACCACTATCAAAACCAATAACATGCCCACCCAGAAAATCAAATAAGCCTTTTCGTACATCCATGCCATTCTCTCCATAGCCCAAATATGAATCCCTGCCATGACTGCGCTGATTCCAAGGCTCACATCACGTATTTCCAGAGAGGGAATTTGTCTGCAAATCCAAAGAGAAGAGACTGCATTAAAAAGCATGGGAACCGTTAAATAAAAAATGCAGGGAAGCATACCAACCATGGAATTCCATGAAATAAAAATACATCCGCCAAGAATCAGGAGGGTTGCCGCCCCGGATAAGAGAAACAGCCTTGCCAGCATAACCTGTTCCATACGGTACCTTGCGCTTAATTCCAATTCCTGCATTCCGAAACGTGTTGATTTTGAAACTTCTCCTGCCAGAAGCGCCACCACAAATGGAAGTACTGCGCAAAAAGCTGCCAGCATTCCTCCCGAAAATCCCTTTTCCATAAGGAATTTTCCTAAAAAAACACCTGCACAAAATAAAAAAATATTCCCCGCCCAAACCAATTTCCCAATATAGAATGCCTGAATACGCAAAAATTCCCAAAAAGAAATCTGCGGATAAGAAAGGTTCTGCAAAAACTCTCCCTTTCTCTCCGGTGTTGGTGGAGAATACACTTTTTCCAGTTTTATTTTTAATATCTCTTTCTTTTTTCGCATATTTACACCTCATTTCCATGAGAAAAATAATCCCTCAGTTTTCTCAATGCTTCCTTTTCTCTCCGATACACTGCAAATCTGGACAGTTCCAACACTTTTCCAGCTTCCCCTGGGCTTAGTCCATCCACATATCTTAACAACAATAATTCCTGGGTCTGCCTGTCCATCTGAAGAATAGCCTGTTTTAAATCCAGCCTGAGTTCTGCCTGCTCCAGGGGTAAAACATGCTCTTTTATCCTACTTTCCAAATCCTCTCCCGGCAATTCCTCTCTTTTTTTCCGATAAGCATCCGTACAGAGATTTTTCGCAATGGTATACAGATAAGCAAGCTGTTTCTCCGGATGCAGAGAAGGATTCCTGTGAAAAAAGCGCAGAAACGTTTCCTGTGTTAAATCTTCTGCCAATTCTTTTCTGCCTATATGAAAATAGCAATACCGGTAAATACGGTCATACAATTCTTCCAGTTCCATGCTTCTGCCCTCCTTCTACTAAATATAACGAATCTACATGTTAAACTGTGCGGAAAATAGGAAAGATTTTTACACAAAAATTTAACGGCCACACAGCCCAACACTGTATGACCGCCATCTCAACTTTTAAGGATTACAATTTCCACATTCCGTATACCCATTATCCAAGAGTGCCTGCTTATCCCCTTTATAATATTCCTTATTATCCTCATCCATGGTTTTCACAGAGGAACACTCCGGCAGATGAATTTTTTTCGTATGTGCATTTAACACATAATCACAGTCCTCCGGTCCTGCATTTTCCATGCTTCCGGCAGCTTCCTCCTGCTGGGAATTGCCGCCTCTGCTGCCCGGTGTATAGTCATTACATGGTTTCTGTGCAAAGGTAATGTCTTGTCCATTACTGCTTATATCTATGGTTCCCTGTTTATCAGTACGAAACAGAGGTATCTGTTCCTCTTCTAAAAGCTTTGCGGTATCCTGTCTTGGATGCCCATAACTATTGCCTGCGCCGCAGCTAATAACTGCATAGTCCGGATTCACTGCATGAAGAAACTCATCACTCACATGGGAACCATGATGATTCATCAGCATCACATCCGCCTGGATATCTGTTCCCGCATTAAGAATTTCCTTTTCGCTTTCCAGCCCAATGTCCCCTCCAATGAAAAATTCGTTCTCTCCATTTTGGAGGATAATTCCCACAGAATCCTGATTCTCATCCTCATGTCCGTAGGCAACAGGAGAAATCACACGAAAGGTTGCTGTACCAAAGGCAAACTCATCTCCCACTTTTGGATGAATGGCCTGATACTGCTTCTCCTGTACCACCTCTGCATAGGACTGATAAATAGAGGAATCCGTCTCATAATCCGGTGTAATCAACTGCTTCACCGGAAATTTGTGCAAAGCACCAATAGCTCCCGCCAAATGGTCCTCATCAAAATGAGAAATCAGCAAGTAATCCAGTTCCTTCACTCCCTGTTTTTCCAGATAACTTACCACAAAAGAAGATGCCTTTCTTGCGCCGCCATCTATGAGCATATAATGCCCCTGAGATTCCGCCAGCACTGCATTTCCCTGTCCCACATCCAGATAATGAAGGTTCAGGCTTCCAGAAGGCTTCTCCTGATTCTCCTGTTCCTGGGTTTCCTGCCCGGACGCCTGAGCTGTGACGCTGTTCATATCTTTGGGATTACATCCTGCAAGACACAGAAGTAACATCAACAGACCTGCTGCCAAGCTTATTCTACGTTTTTTGTTTCTTTGAAATAGTTCTCTCATTTTGTCTTCCCCTTTGTTGTCCTTTATTGCATCTGGTTCCAGATTTCCACATCTTTGTTTACTACATAACCGCTTCCGCCTCTGCCTTTCACATCTTCTACCATGTTCAGCATAAGGATTGTATCACTGTCTGCAACTCCTGTATTGTAAACCGCAAACCAGCCAAGTTCTGTTCCATTTTCATCTTCCTGGGTGGCTTTGATTTCTGCTGTTCCGGTCTTTCCCGCAAGAGTAACTCCCACCGCCTTAGAAGCCGCATACCCGGTTCCATTTGGATTGCTTACTACTTCTTTTAAATCTTCATAAATGATATTTGCTGCTTCCGGTGTGAAAACTCCTTCGGCCCAGTAGGAGGCTGTTTTTCCTTCCTCATATTCCAGATAAGGGGTAATCATATTTCCCTCATTGAAAAATGCGGAATACATACAAGCCAGATGCAGAGGATTTACCAACATCTGTCCCTGTCCGTACCCACTGTCTGCCAACTGCACTTCAGAATCAATAGCCTCTGAGTTGGAATACTGAGAAGAGGTCATGCCAATATCAAAAGGAATCTCCTGATTAAATCCCATTTTGTCAAGCTCCCCTGTAAAGGTCTCTGCCCCTATCTTTAAGGCTGCTTTTGCAAAATAAATATTATCAGAATAAATCAGGGCATTTTTAAGCACTGCGCCGCCACTATATTCATGAAGCGTAGTTACCTTATAATTTCCCCAGCTTTCATCCTTTTGCCATGCCAGCCCGCTTGCGCCCAAATCTTCCTCTTCTGTAAACGCTCCTGTAGTAAGTCCCATAGCCCCTACAATGGGTTTAAAAGAAGAACCAGGCGCCCAGGTCTCTCTTACCCGGTTGTACATAGGTTTATTGGGGTCATTATTCAAAGCATCCCAGGTTTCCTGGGACATTCCAAGGACAAAATCCATGCTGTTATAGGAGGGTGTGGAAACAAGGGCCAGCACCTCCCCGGACTTTGGATTCATAACCACCGAACAGCTCTTATCCTCCTGATAAGCCTCATAGAGCTTCTGCTGCCAGCGGATATCAATATTCAGCTTAATATTCTCCCCATCTTCTGCCGGCTTTACAGCCAGTGCCTGTTTTTCTTCACCCTGCTCGTCCAGAATGGAAATCCGATAACCCTTTTTCTCTCTCAGCCTATCTTCATAAAGTTTCTCAAGACCGCTTTTTCCAATGACGCTCTGCTCATTGTAGCCCTTGCCTTTCATTTCCTCCAGTTCTTCTGCATTAATCTGCTGCACATATCCCAGTAAATGTGCGGTACATTCTCCATAAGGATAGACCCTGCTCTCGGCTTTTGAAATCAGAACACCGGGATATTCCAGTAACTTATCCTGAATACTACCACCTGCGCTTTCTGCGCCTTCCTTCGGAACATAAGCCTCGTCTAATTGCTCCTGTGTCATTTTCTTCAATGGAACAAAGCTATCCTGCTGCACCCAGGAAGCATCTAGCTGTTTTTCAATAAATTCTGAAGTTGTCCCAAGAATTTCTGCCAGATCCTCAATGTCTTCCTCTGCCTGAATATTCATTTTCCCCGGAACAAGTCCCACTGACTCCACTTCCCCCTGTCCTGCCAGAAGCACGTCATTTCGGTCATAAATACTGCCCCGTTTCGCCTCCACAGAGGAAACGCTGACCTTATCCTTGCTTTCCAGCCCTGGAAAAATCACAGAATCATCCCACACCAGATGCCACTGTCCTTTCTCTTTTTCAAAAAAAGTATCTGCATCATAGGTAATCTCTCCTGCCAGAGTATCCATAGTCACCCGGTAGGACAGGGGCTGGTCCTTATCCTGTTCTTCTGGAATATCCAGCTGAATTTTCTCTGCTTCGATTCCTTCATAAATGTTCTGGTTTCTGGTAATAAAATCTTCTTGTTTCACCTTGTCTTTGGACACCTCATCTAAAAGAGCATACATTTTCTCATACTCTTTTTTTTCAATATAGCCCATGTACTCTTTTATAATATCTTCTCTGGTTTTTTCTGTCATTTTCTTATACAGCAATACTCCACCTGCGCCAACCACTGCCACAAGTACAACGCTTACAAGACAGAGCACTCTCTTTTTCTGTTGCTTTCTTTTCTTTTTACTTTTCTTCTTTGCCATAGCTTTTCCTCCTACTTAGGCATGACGTTCTTTTTTCAAAAAACCCCGGAAAGATAGACTTTTTCTATCCAATCCAGGGGTTTTCTTTTGTCATGTCTGCTATTCTTCTGTGCTTGTTTCTTCTTTAATCGTTGCTGTGGACTGGATAATGTCGCAGGCTGCCTCCCAGAGTACATTTTCCTTAATGGTTTTGGCATCTGCATAGCTTTCCATAGTTGCTACATCCGGGAAACCGGCAGATTTTGCATATTCTTCTTTTTCCTTTTCGTATTCTTTCTCTGTAAACTCCACGCCTTCTTTATCCAGGATTGCCTGCACCACTAAATTCTGTGTTAAATACTGCTGTGCAGACTCTTCCAGCGCCTTCTCAGTTTCTTCTTCTGTAATTCCCTGCTGCTCAATATAATCATCCAAGGTGATGCCTACCTGTGCCTGGTACATCATGTCCAGCTGCTCCCGCACTTTTACCTTTGCATCCGCCATTAAATCTTCTGGATATTTTGTGATTTCTGAGTTCTCTACTACCAGCCCAAACAAATCTGATTTCACCTGTGTATCATAATCACTATCCAGGGAAACCTGAATAGCTTCTTTCTGTGCATTCCTGAACTCCTCTACCGTCTTAAATTCTGTATTGGCAGCTACCCACTCGTCTGTCAATGCAGGAGGAGCGGAAATCTTGTTAATTTTCACCTTAAACTGTACTGCTTTTCCACTGAAGTCCGGATTCGGTTTGTATGGATCCGGAAAAGTCAAATCCAGGGTAACTTCCTCCCCTTTTTTGTGTCCAATCAGTCCGTCTTCAAAACCATCAATAAAACTGCCGGAACCAATACGCAAATCTGCTCCCGTATCAGCGCCTCCCTCAAATTCTTTTCCATCCATATAACCGGTATAATCAATATTTACTGTATCGTCCTGCTGAACAGCCCGATCCTCTGTGACCTCTACAGGTTTATAATTATTCACCAGTAAATAGTGAATATTATTTTCAAGAACCTCCTCTGTAACTTCCGGCTTTGGCTGCTCGGTCACTTCCAGATTCTTATATTCACCCAGTTTCACGTAATCCTCAATATTCTCCACATCCACAGCAACCACAAGCCCATCCGCATTCGTCAGGGATTCCTCAGCCTGCTTATTATCCTCTGTTTTCTTACTGTCCTCTTTATCCTTACCACATCCCGCTGCCATGCCAAGAATGCCAAGTGCCAAAAACAAAATCGCTAATTTTTTTTTCATACCTCTATGTCCTCTCTTATTATCGAAAATTCAGTAGCAAGCCAATGCTTCATTGGCTTGGATTGCACGTAGTGCAATCATTATACCACACCCCACCGAAAAAGGAACTGTTTTTCTTGCCTTTTCCAAGAAACAATGCTAAAATTGTAGAAGTATGAATTTATCGAATTTTAGGAGGGTCAACACAAATGGCTGGAAAAATCTTTCTAATCGTTTTAATCGTCTTGCTCATTGTGCTTGTTGTTCTATATTTCCTTGGCAAAAAAGCTCAGAAAAAGCAGGAAGCACAGCAGGAACAGATGGAGGCTGCAAAGCAGACCATTACCATGCTGATTATAGACAAAAAACGTATGCCAATTAAAGAATCAGGACTTCCGCAGATGGTCATTGACCAGACACCAAAGCTTATGAGACGTTCTAAACTTCCTATTGTAAAGGCAAAAATCGGTCCAAAGATTATGTCTTTAGTAGCAGATGAATCTATCTATGATTTGATTCCTGTGAAAAAAGAAGTCAAAGCTGAAGTAAGTGGTATTTATATCCTGAATGTAAGAGGACTTCGTGGTGCTCTTACACCACCGCCAAAGAAAAAAGGCTGGTTCAAACGTATGAAGGAAAAGGCTCTGAAGTGATTCAGAGCCTTTTTATTGCATAAAATCCCATCATAAGATAAAGTCTGGTTTCATGCAATTCCAGATTCAGACGTGTCAGTGTTTGAATGTGCTTTAACCGATATGGCAGCGTGCTTCTGTGAATCTTCAAAATCTGTGAAGTGAGTGTACTATTTCTTTCAGAAGTAAGATAAACCTCTAAAGTTTCCAGAAGTTTTGTTCCATTTTCTTTATCATAATTCTTCAAAACAAGCAATTCTGGAGGAAAAAGGGAATTTTTGCTCAACTTTCCTATTCCCTCTGTCATCCAATATTCCAGTGCATAAGTTCTAAATTCATTGTACCAAATAGTAGAAGCATGTTTTTCACTATATTCCAAAGTAATCATAGCTTGCCTCAGATACACCGGAAATTCATAAACATCCTGAAAGACATTAGACACTCCTACATGCATAAGCCCTTCTCGAATGGAATATGCCATTTTCATTCTCAAATTATCTGCATCTAAACCACCCTTTGTGAGGTTTACCAGCATATAAATATAACCTTTGTGATAGCAGGCATAACTCCCTGGGATTTTTTCTTCTATATCTGTACAAATACTATAGAGAAAAAATTTAGATACATCACAATCCAAAGGAGAAATCACTCCGCAAATGTAGGAGTCAAAAGAATCCCATTGAAGGACTTCCAATTCCTTCAACATTGCCATGCGCTCCGGTTCTTTATCATAAATAGCGTCAATCATCATGTTTTCTAAAAATTGTACATTTCCCAAGATATTGTTTCTATATCTTACTAAGACACTAATTGCCTGGGCAAAAAAAGAAATTTCATACAGGTCACTTTTCCGATATTCCCTGCCTTCCTGCTTCAATACCAATCTACCTCTATAAATATGGTTTACCCACACATTAGCATACACCGCTTTTGTATTATCATAATCACTTTCCCACAAGCTTCCTCCTTTTGTGTTCATAGTTTCCTTATAAGACTGGCTGGTACGAAACTGATTAATTACCTCAACACTCTGCACATAACCACTTTTTCGTTCATTATAGCGAATATCCTCTTCAATACTGTTATAATCAGAACAAGCCAGTATATGATAAAACTCATCATGATAGAACAGCGGCATCTGAAAATGCTTTGCAGCAATCTTAACAATAGTGTATAAACTATTTTCACTATTGAGCGCTTGATTTACTTTTCGCTCTAAATCTCTATAATAAGAAAAAATCTCCTGCACGCAATTAAACAAAGTAAAAAGATTCTCTTCTCCTGATACCCAGATATAAGAGCATACATCTGGCAACGAAAAGTGAATCGGTTCTTCATGAGACAAAATCAAAAGACTGGCTTTTTCCCCAATGGGATAGCTATTCAAATTCTCCTGCGAAACTAAATAAATCAGCCCTTCTTGCAAATCCTCCTGTCCTGTATAAAACTGTATATCTTTTAAACACAATTCATTATTTTGCAGAAACAGAGAGGCTGAAATGCCTCTCTGTACCATCTGTTCATATAATATTTCCAGATTTAGAAAAAAGCCTGTCAACGTTACTAATCCTCCTGTTTTAACCGATATCCAAATCCCAGAATTGCCGCTCCCGCAAGAATGACCAACGCAGGTAATATCATAAATCCAATACTAATTCCCCTCTGCATTTCCTCTGTTGATGCTAAGGGATCAACCCCGACATCAAAATGGGCAAGTGATAAGCAGGCGCTAATTAAAATCCCCCTCATAATAATTCCTACTTTAATAGGTACTGTCAACAAACCCATAACGATTCCTGTCACATCATAGCCTAGTTTAGAACCACTATATGCAGCACATTTGGCATATAATTCCGGGTCGCAAGAATTTGTCATATTCATAGAAAACAGCAAAATACACATAAGTACCATAACCACCATTGTATTCTTGTACACCAGAAATGCACTGATTCCGGATACTCCCATAACAAGATATCCCAAAATCACAGTTCGTTTTGCACTAAATTTTGCCACAATAAACCGGGAACAATAAGAGGCTCCTATGCCAAGAAGGTTTGCAGCAAACAAAAATCCTGTCAACAATCCTTTATCCTTTGACACGTATTCAAAATAATAAATAGCAAGTCCGTTTACCAGGAACAACACAATGTATTTTGTAATATTTGAGGCGAAAAGAAAAATCAAATGTGGATTACAGCCAATAGCTGCAAGAGCGCTAACTTTCTTCTGTTTTTGCTGTTTTGTTCTTGCTGTTTCTTCCGCTATTCTTTTTAATTCCTCTTCTCCGGTCTCCTCATAACCCTTTGTCATTCTAAAATGTGCGTAATATCCTGCCGCCATCAAAGCTGCAAAAGAAAATGCAGTTGCAGCATAAGCATTGGTCTCTCCTAAAAATCCTACGAAGGCTGCTACCGCAGCTGGTCCTACATAGGAGTATACCACAGTTGCCAAAGATGTCCACACCATTCTGGTAGAAGAAAGTGCCATGCGTTCCTTTTGAGTCTTTCCCACAATGTTAATCATAGAAATATTTGCAACAAAAGGAATATTCCAGGCAATCCGGCTGGTAATCATAGCCATGGTTATAAAAATTGCCCCTGCTATCCCATTGGATATCTTCACAAATTGCATTGCGTATAAAAAAGGAACCAGCCAAGGGGTAAGAATAAGCCAAGAGCGGTAACGTCCCCATTTTCTGGGCTTTATCCGGTTTAAAAGTGGTCCGTAAAGGCAGGATAAAACTGCATCTACCACTGCAGAAATAGTTGTCATTACCGTAACTGCACTCAAAGAAAATTTTGCAATATTCGTAAAGAAATAGCTTGCATAAAAAGTATCAATATTAGACATCAAGCCAAATCCAAAATCCCCCACACCAAAAAACCTTTTTAATGACTTGCTTAAACCTTTTTGGTTCTTCATTTCTGCCACAAAATCACCCCTTCTCTTTTTTCCCATTAAAAAAATTAATACTTAAAGTATTGTTTCGATACTCTTGCAATCTCTTCTGAAATAGTATCATAAACTCCTGGATAAATGGACTCCGGACCACCCATGGTATTACAAGGAATATAAAATCTGGTGCCATTGCTCTGACATGCCTCTTCTACTACTTTTGCAATAGATTCTCTTGTCCAATCCTTCCTGTCTACTTTTCCACTATCAATACCGCCCATAAATGTAATTTGACCACCATATTTTTCAACCAGTTCCGGTATATTATTTGTACTCATGGTTCCCTGCCAGATATCAATTCCCATGCGAATCATAGCAGGCACCAGATTGGCAGCAAAAGAATCCGAATGATGAATAATCAGTTTAACTCCATGTTCCTTATAATAACCATATACTTTTTTATAAGCTGGCTCAAAATATTCTTCAAACATTTCTGCTGACATAAAAGAGCTCTGCTGTGTACCCCAGTCATCATGGTGAAAAATAGCATCTGGTTTCAAATATTTACAAATCTCTGCTGCGTACTGAAGTTCCCATTCCGTAATATAATCCACTAATTCATGCATGGCTTCCGGCTCCTCATAAAAATTCATCATACAATTCTGAATTTCCTGTAAATAATGGCACTGTTCAAAAATTCCAGGCGCTATAAATGGAGCTACAAAATATTCTTTCCGGTCTATTTTTTCTACTTCTTTTATAAAAGGTTCCCACTCTTCTTCTGAAAAAATAACATTAGGAGCTTTTACATAATCCCGCCAGTTAGTAAGATCTTTACAAACAATATGCTCTGTATCATGTACAGGGAATGGGCCTGGCATTCCTTCTGGAAAAGAAATGGTAACGCCCCAGGCATTTTTTACATTAGGTCCTCCTTTCTGTGGCATTGGATTGCGCACAGTATATGGAGTTCCATAAACCAAAGCAAGTGCCTCATACTGGTTCACATACCTGTCTGGATTTCCTCCATGAATTGTTTCCAATAAATTCTGTTTTTTTGTCAACATAGCAGTTCTCTCCTTTCGCTTTTGTTTTATGCACTTTTTCTATAATTTATATTATAAACCACCTTGTTTCTATACACAATTAACCAATTAGTCGATGAATGTAGAAAGGATTCGACACAGTGTCGAATCCTTTCTCATCATCCCCTTTATTCACTTTTCCCTATCTGCTCATACACCTTCACTGCATCTGTTACATGGAATCCCTCAGTGAACAGATTTCCATCTGCCTTTGCTGTAACCAGCACATATTTTCTCCCGTTTATCTCTGCAAGGCTGGCAAGGCACAGGCCTGCTGCGTCTGTATATCCTGTCTTTCCGCCCAGAATTTTTCCACCTGTCACTTCCATGGTATCCAGGTTCTTATATAAGGTACTTTTCAATTCAATGCCATCCGGATGCTCTTTAGTGGCAGTTGTAGTATAAGTATCTGTAGTAAAGACTTTGTAGAATTCCTTATTCTGCAATGCTTCCCTTAGGAGTTTTGCTAAATCTTCCACTGTAGAATAATTATCTTCGTGATGAAAACCGGATACATCTGCAAAATGGGTGTGTTTCAATCCAAGTTCTTCTGCTTTTTTATTCATAAGTTTTAAATATTCTTCTTCGGTGCCTGCCACCTCTCTGGCTATGGTCATGCAACAGTCAGCTCCAGAAGAGAGAATAGCTCCATAAAGCAAATCTTCTGCTTTTACTTTTTCTCCCATTTCAAAACCGGCTACAGACGCATGGTTTTCAATCAAGGCGCCCTGGATTTCAGCAGGAATAGTAACTTCCTTCTGCAAATCTTTCAGATTTTCTGCACCAACCAATACCGTCATAATTTTGGTAAGAGACGCCGGGTAAATTTGCTTCGTACTGTTTTTCTCCGCTATTGTCTTACCTGTCTTTTCGTCTATTAAAATAGCGTTTTCGCTGTATAAGCTTCCCAAATCCACCTGCAGCTTTGGTATTGCTTCTTCTTTCTCTTCTACTTCCTGTTTCTTCTCCTGTGGTTTGCTTTCTTTTTCCTTTTTCTTGTTTCCGGCTAATGTCATACCCAGAATCACCACCAATAGTAAAATACCAATTCCGGTTGCCAACAATATCATTTTCTGGCGTCTCACCTGGCGCATCCGTTCTTCTTTTTTTGACATTCTGCTCTCTCCCTCCACTATTTAATAGCTCTTTAACACTCCATTTTCCACTGGCTCATAAATCAGTTCACTGATATCCTCAGACAAAAACAACTCCAGATTTCTCATAAAGTCACTGGCAAGCTTATGTTCTGAAATCCGCTCCATTGGCACCCAGAAGACTTCTCCCTCTTCTGATGACTGCAGGTTTCCCGAAAAACAGTTGGTTTTATAAAAGAATACCATAGAGCGTACCCCATCCTCAAACCATTCTTTTACACCACACAGCTTCACATTTTCAATATCAAGCCCTGTTTCTTCTTTAATTTCCCGTATTACAGATGGCACCAAAGCCTCCCACGGCTCCACATGTCCTCCGGGAAAGGTCACTCCGGGCCAGCTTTTCTTACGCCGGTTCTGCATAAGGACATTTCCATTATTGTCATAAATCATACAAATATTCATTAATTCTGTAGTTTCATATTCATGCATGACCCTAATCTCTCCTCTTACTTTCTAATCTTGGCGTTTGGATAAATATGATCCATTCTGGCATCATCAAAATGGATGTCTAAAAATTCTTCCAACGCATTTTCTGCCTTTGGATTTACCTGTCGGTCACTATAACGGTATAACGCCAAAGCTGAAATCCCAATATTTATAGTCATGAACACAACTGCAATCCAAATCATTGGTTTTCCAACTTTCTTTGGTATTTTTTCAATCCATTTTGAAAAGAATGGATATAAAAACTTCAGCCATATAACAGCCGCAATTCCCCAGAAGAAACAAAACAGTAAATTAATTCTGCCTCCCAGGTTAAAGGGAATCTTGCTGTAATCCCAAAATACAGTGCCAAATACCAATTCAGTAAACACACTGCAGATATACTCATAAGCGCCTCCCAGTATGGTTCCTGCCAGAAAAATCGTGCTATCTCGTTTATCCTTATATTTATACAGAAACGCGGTTAAAAAAGCACATCCCAGTCCCCATACAATGCTAAAAGGACCATATACCACACTACTTCTGCTCATCCATACTCCTGCAGTAATTCTGCAGAAAATGGTCTCTGTAATATCACCCAGAAAAGCGCCTAAGAAAAACAAGGCAGCCAATTTATAAAAGCAACATCCACTGGCAAATACATCTTTATTTCTCTCCTCACATGTTTCCTCCTGCTTCGTTTGAAGGATGTTTGGAAAGGCATTCACCATACGCCGCTGAATTCTCCTGGTCAGAGCATTTCCGAATCCGTCTGTGACATCCTGAACATAATCCATAAATCTCCGCATCTCTATGGTATGATGAATTTTCAGTACCGTCAGGACACAGCATACCGTATCAATAAACAAAAGCACACTGAGAATAAGAAGGATAATCTCTTCCACCTGCTTGGGAATCAAATCTGCCAGACTAAAAATCAGCGGATTAAAAAACCAGATGCAAAGAGCTGCCATAATTCCAAAAAGCACCATAGAAAGCAAGTTCAAATAACCCTGAAACTGAAATCTGGACTTACTATAGTCCCACCATTTCCGCTCAAATACATGCTCCAGAATCATGCTGGTAATCAGAATCAGAACAAAGGCAATGACGCTTCCTCCCAGGATTAAAAAGAAAATATGATGCTTTAATTCCGGCAGAAAGATGCTATACGCCAGCCCAATGACACCATATATGGGACACAAAGGAAGATTCAAAAATCCTGTGTTTACAAACCTTTTCCTTCTAAGGGCATTGGCAACAACTCCGGCGCACCATCCCACAAAGGAATAAATATAAAAAATCCAAAAAAGTTCCCTCCAGGTATAAATCATACAATACTCCTACTCTTTCATAATTTATATTAAAAAACCTCGAATCGTGTCAAGTATTGTAGTACAAGAAAGAGACAGTGTCAACCAAAGAATTTCTAAAGAAAAAAACAGAGCGGAAGAGTTTTCTCTTACTATACCGCTCTGCTTCAGATTTTCTATATTCTTCTATTTGTTTAGACTGCTTATGCGCCTACTTTACCAAGGCCCATTTCCTGTCCAATATTCAGGATATGGTCACCAATTCGCTCAAAGTCTGTAAGCATTTCTGAATAAATAATACATCCCTCTTCTGAGCAGGTTCCTTTCTGCATACGTACCAGTTGTTTCTGACGGTAATCGTCTGTCATATCGTCAATCTGCTGCTCCAGCTTTTCAATGGCTTTCACATCCTGATTATTATCCTGCTGATTATGATGAATTTCATTCAGGAACTCCAGAGCTTTAATACAAACCTCTTTCATTGCATCAATTTCCACACGTACTTCCTGTGAAAAACTGATTCCCTGCTTTTCAATGAGTTTTGTATACCCACAGATGTTCATGGCATGGTCGCCAATTCGCTCTACATTTCCGCACACCTTAAACAATGCGCTGATATACTGGGAGTCCCTTGGATTGCTTTCATTGACCAAAACCTTGGAAATATACTTGGAAATTTCCTTATTCAGATAGTCAATGTATTCTTCTCTTTCCTGCACTGTTTCCAGATTTTCTGTAGTTCCTGCTTTCACAGCCTGGAAACTGGCCTCTACATTTTCTTTTGCCATATCAATCATACGGTGAAGCTCTTTTTTAATACCAGTTACTGCAATGGCAGACAGACCAATCTGAGTATCTCTTTTTGTTTCCATTGGACGGATAAATTCCATATGCATAACATCTGCCTGTTCGTCCTGCTTCTCCGGAAGAATCCGCACCGCTGCTTTTGCCAGATAATTTCCAAAAGGCAGTAACAGTAATGTTGTCACAATGTTAAACAGTGTGTGCATATTTGCAATCTGTGATGCCACATTGTCTGGTGTCAGGCTCTCTACTAAACTTGTCAGCGGAGTGGTAATGCAGGCAATTGTGAAAATAGTTGTACCAATTAAGTTAAACATCAAATGAATAACTGTAGTACGTTTTGCGTTTCTGCTGGTACCGATAGCTGCTAAAATAGCAGTGATACAAGTACCGATATTCTGTCCGAACAAAACATACACAGCATTGGATAATCCAATGAGACCGCTTCCTGCTAACGCCTGAAGAATACCTACAGATGCGGAAGAGGACTGAATTACTGCTGTAAATACCGCGCCTGCCAGAATACCCAGTACTGGGTTTGAGAATTTTGTCATAAGAGAGACAAAGGCTTCTGATTCACGCAGAGGCATCATAGCGCCGCTCATCATTTCCATTCCAATGAACAAAATACCAAGTCCGGCTACAATCAATCCATAGTGGTGAACTTTCTGTTTCTTTACAAAGACAATCAGTGCTACACCGCAAAAGGCAAAGAGCGGAGCCAACTGTCCCACATCTAATGCAATTAACTGTCCTGTAATGGTAGTACCAATGTTAGCACCCATAATAATCCATACTGCCTGTTTCAATGTCATCATACCAGAGTTTACAAATCCTACTACCATAACGGTTGTGGCAGAGGAAGACTGAATCACCGCTGTAATTCCGGCTCCTACTAAAACTCCAAGGAAACGGTTGGCAGTTAATTTCTCTAAAATCTGTTTCATCTTGTTTCCGGCAGCAGCTTCCAGGCCATTGCTCATCATCTGCATACCGTACAGGAATAACGCCAATCCTCCTAAAAGACTAAAAAAATCTGTAATCTTCACGTTTTTTCCTCCCATGTGATTTACTAAAAATTTACTATTTTTTTATCTCTTCCTTACCTTTATACCTTTTATGGGAGTTTCCTGCAATATTTTATACAGAGATTTAACATACTTTACAGAGATTTAACATTGGTTGTTCTACATAATAAAGCCAAATATAACATATAGGCCTGTGGAAATTGCCGCTGCTACCAGGGCATATGGTAACTGTGTTTTTACATGGGAAAACAAATCTGTTCCTACAGACATCGATGACAAAATCGTTGTATCCGAAATAGGAGAACAGTGATTTCCAAGAATACCGTATATCTTCATTTAAGGAATATGGAAAAATAAAGTAATACCACACTGACAGTTGGCACAGGTCATACTGGCTCAAGAATCCGAAAATATGAAAATGGGGGGCTTTAAGAATACTATTGCCCCCTGTGTAGTATACTTTTATCAAGAACTTTAACAATGTAGCTTGTAAAAGATATGGATAATATAAATGGAAAGAAAATATATTTTTATTTGTCTCTGTAGTGAGAACCGCACTGCACAATTTTTATTACATCATCATCTATGCGATAAACAATACGGTTTGCATCATCCGTCCATGCTTTAATCATCTAAATTCACCTCATGTACAGTGCCGCCAGAGGACTCCATTTGAGCAATTGATTTTCGCAATCTTGCCATGTTTTCATCAGAATAAAAAGGGTCTATGGACACTTCAAAAGGTAATCTTTTTTCCCTGGTCATTTTCTTTGCAAGCATAGTAATCGCAGTTGTCATGGATAAGCCTAAATCAGTGCATACATTATCAAACTCTTTTTTTAATGCATCATCCATCCGCACACTTACTGTTGTTTGTGCCATAACACTCATCCTCCTTCCTGAATATTTTATACAAATATTGTAATATACTATTTATACTATGTCAATACAATGTATTCAGTATACTACTAAGAATAGATTTCTCTACAAATTCTCATAATCTATTCTGCGTTCCTTAAAATAATACTCCCTGTCATGTTCTCCAATCTCCCTCATGACTCTGCATGGATTTCCCACTGCCACCACATTCGCCGGAATATCTTTAGTCACTATGCTTCCGGCCCCAATAACCGTATTATCTCCAATGGTAACTCCCGGCATAACAATAACCCCGGCCCCCAGCCAGCAATTTTTCCCAATGCGAACAGGCATATTATACTGGTATGCCTGCTCCCGAAGTTCTGGAAGAATCGGATGCCCTGCTGTAGCAATGGTTACATTAGGTCCAAACATTGTAGCATCGCCCACGTAGATGTGTGTATCATCCACAAGAGTTAGATTAAAGTTAGCATAAATATTTTTTCCGAAATATACGAAGTGACCGCCCCAGTTAGCACGAAGAGGTGGCTCAATATAGCATCCATCTCCTATCTCTGCAAACATCTCTTTTAATAACTTGCTACGTTTTTCTCCTTCAGAAGGTCTTGTCTGATTATAATCATAAAGTTTCTCCTGGCACTGAAACTGTTCCTCCAGAATTTCATCATCTCCCGGCAGATAAATTTCTCCCGTATGCAGTCTTTCTTTCATTTTTGAACTCATGTTATCAATTCCTCCTTTTTTTCTTGACAACATTTCTCAATTCCACTAAAATAGAACTTAAGAAATGGGTTTGTTACCGTATAGTGTAAGCTTAAGCGGGTTGCTCGTTTCTTTTTTTTATATTGACCATATCGTACAAGTATAATTTGCCATCTCCCGAACATCGAACTAAAAGTTCAATTGTAAACACATTATACCTTAAAATCTTCCCATCTTCATTATAAACAGGTAATGCAAAATTAGTAGTATAACGATACCATCCCCTTTGTGCGTCAACAGTATGTTTCATTTTCTTATTTTCTTGAAATCTTTTATTTTCGGCCTTCCGGATGAGTTCCGGAACTTTCTGTACTGCATTTGCTTTTGCTTTAGCTGCAGTACCATTCAAGCGCACTGTGTCCATTGAATTGCTAAATTCGTCTGGAAAATCTGCCTTAATGTGTATTTTATCCTTTGTTTTTGAAATTTCGTACACTTTCCCAACGTATTGCTTTAAATACTCCTCCACCTCTTCCCATGGAATTTTTCTCTTTCCTCTAAATAATATCTGTGAAATCCAAACAATATTATCTTCTTTTTCGATGGACAAACCAATTACAACCTTTCTAATTCTCTTTATTGCTTCACTTTTGTATCTCGCACTACTTTCTTAATGTAAAATATGTATTGTCTCTATTGTACCTATTTCTCTCCATCGCAACAAGCAGCATCTTCATTTTCTCTATATTTCTCTTTACGAATCATCTAAAAAACAGGCAGTATCCAATTCTCCCGAACACTGCCTGATGCATTAATAATTCTAAATATCCTATGCTTTTTCCACTGGCATTTCTCCGTTTACAGTACAATCCCAACCCATTCTATGAGAATCCCCCAAAAAACACTCACTCCATAAAGGGTTCCTGCTATTGCCAGATTCTCTTTTACACCTTTGTTGGTCCTAAACAATACCAAAAGTCCAACTCCTGCGCCTGCCAGAAGCCCTGCAATCATCTGTCCCACTCCCAAAATACCGCTTAAATACATCTGCGTAATAATCACAGATGCCGCGCAGTTTGGAATCATTCCCACAAGACCTGCCAGAAGTACACCCAATACCGGCTGATTTACAATAAAGTCTGCTATATGCTCCTGTCCGATAATTTCCACCAGAAATCCAATGACAAAAGAAATCAGAAAGAGAAAAATCGTAATTTGCGCTGTATGAATCAATGCAGAATGAAAAATTCCGCCTTCTTCACACCCACAATGGTCCTTTTCACAAAGATCGTGTATGGTCTTTTCATGCTCCTCCCCTGCGTGATGGTGGTGCTGGTGGCCATGGTGTTCATCATGGTCATGGTGGCTATGTCCCGCATGATGGGTATGCTCATGGTGCATTTGCTCCCTCTCTGTCTGTCCTTCTTTTGAAATGCTTCTTCTCTTTTTCAGGGTTCGCCATGCAAAGTCAATAGCAAAACCAGTCATTGCCCCAATAACTACCTTCAAAAGCAAAATTTTCCCAATTACAGAGGGTGCCACAGATTCTGACAAAAAGATAGGCAGCATTTCATCCGAAGTGGAAAGAAAAATGGCCAGCAAAGTGCCAACAGAAATCACACCCCCTGCATAAAAACCTGATGCAGCCGCTGAAAACCCGCATTGAGGAACCATTCCCACTACACTTCCGATGAAAGGACCAAAGCGTCCCGCCTTTTTTACCATTTGTTTGGAGGTTTCCTTTGTTCTATGTTCCAAATATTCCATAGCCAGGTAAGTTATGAATAAAAAGGGAACCAGTTTTATAGTATCTAGCAATGCGTCCATGCACAAATCAATCAGCATATCAATCTCCTTTTCAAATATATTATTTCATGCTCTCATAAATATCACCGGAAAGATTTACAATAGTCTGTCTGGCTGTTGCTGCATCTTTTAAATTCTCAGACATCACACAGAGAATATAAGGGTGTTCTCCCGCAAATACAATGGCTGCATCATTTTCCACGTTTGATAATTCACCGGTTTTATTGGCTGTCTCAATACCAGAAGGAACTCCCGCCGGAATCTTACCTGTACGTTCCTGCTGTTTTAAAAGATTTAACATTTCCTCTGCATGGGGGATACTGTTTTTATAAATACGTTCCAGAAACAATCCACAGTCTTTTACAGAAGTGTAATTGTCACCATTTTCATTGGATTCCAACAGCATCCTTCCCATAGAGGAGTCTTCATATCCCTGACTATTGCAATAGGCATTGACAACCTCTCTGCCTGCCGCTGCATCCTGATTTCCCAATAGTTTTGTCAGAGTATTTGCCGCTTCATTATCGCTGACCGTAATCATCGCCTGCAAAAGGTTATCTACTTTTTCCTTTCCTGTAGTACTTGTAAGTTTCTCATAATTTTCATAAACAGCGCCCATAATATAAAGTTTTATCAGACTAGCCGCCTGCATTTTACTCTGGCCACTGCTTTTCTCTGTCCCGCTTTTCAAATCCTGTACATAAACAGCCCAGTGTTCTCCCTGTTCCATACCGGATGCAATCTGATTTGAAGTCACTCCCGAAATGCCATCAAGCCCCTGAGAACTCTTCTGTTCTCCTGGCAGTTCTTCTTTTTGCTCTTCCTGATTTTCTTTCTGTTCTGCTGCCTGCACTTGCTGTTTTTCCATGTCTTTTTTCTCAGCCTCTAAGTCCTGTATCTGAAGTACCAGCTTCTCCTTTTCTTCTTCCAGAACATTTTTCCTCTCATTTTCTTTTTCCGCACATTGCATGAAATAAATGTTGACTGCCAGAAAAAACAGCACGAACCCTGCCAAAACACCTGTTACGATAATTCTTGTTTTCTTTTTTCTTTTTTTCATGTTCTCTACCTGCTAATTTCCGGCTGCAAAATAATTGTCAATGCCATTTGCAATTCCCTGTACCATACGTTCCTGGTATTCTGCATTCTGCATATTTTTGTCATCTGTTTCATTGGTCATAAATCCCATTTCCAAAATAATAACCGGTACGGAACTCCAATTAATTCCTGTCATGTTATCAAAAAGCTGTACTCCATTGTTCTTCATTCCACAGGAATCACAATAAGCCTGAATCACAGCTTCTCCAAGAGCATAGCTTTTCTCATGAAGATGGGATACAAAGGGATTCTCACTGGATGGCACCATAGTCATTGCCCCATGAACACTGGAATCTTCATTTCCGTTTCCATGAATTCTGACATATATATCTGCACCCCACTGGGTTGCCAGCTCTGCCCGTTCTTTATTGCTGATGGCAGTCTCATTATCCTGTCTGGTAAGCAAAACCTGGTAGCCTCTTTTCTCCAGTTCTGTTTTCAGCAGTCTGGAAATATTCATATTCAATTCATACTCCGGCACGCCGGTAAATTTACCCTGGGTTCCTCCTGTTGCCTTTGCTTTCATTTCTGTTGAACCAGGTCCTAAAGGCTCTTTATCGCTCATATCCACCTTTGGGCTTTGATGTCCCGGATCAATGGCTATTTTCTTTTGTTCCTTTTTCTCTTCTTCTTTTTTTTCTTCCTGCTTTTCTTCTTTCTGTTCTTCTTCTTTTATTTTCTGCAATTTATCCTCAGCCTCTTGTTTTTCTTTCTGCAAGGTTTCTATCTGGTCTCTTAAATTCCCAATCTCCTTGTGTAATTTCCCGGACTCTTCCTTTACTTCTTTTATTTCCTTTATTTGAAACACAGCATGAACAACTGCAAAGGACAAAAGCACAGCCAGAATTCCGATGATTACTATATGTTTTTTCTTCATACTTCCACCTTACTGTTTTTCTCCACATTTCGTACAAAAGTTCGCTTCCCTTGGAATCCTGGTTCCACAGTAAATACAAAACTTTGTTTCCGGCATCTGTGGATCATAAGGTGTGGTATCTGGCCACTCTATCTTTGTTCCGCAACCCACGCAGAAAATCATATCGCTCTCCAATATCGTTCCACATACAGGACACTTCTGGACATTTTCAAGTTCTGTAATTTTCTCATTGATTTCATCAATTTTATCATAGCTGCTACGGATTAATGTCACCAGTTCCTCCAACTCTGACTCTGGTGCATTTCCCTTTAATTCAAAATAGGCTCTGCCCAGCTTCTGATAATATTTCTCAATTTTTTCCTCTTCTTCTGAAATACTTTTCTTTAAATTATTAATATCAGCCATTTCTATTTACTCCTTAATAATAAAATACGGTTCCTCCAAAAATAGCAGTTACATTTTCGTCTATTTCCAATAGTTTATCCTTACCACTATAATACTTCAAATCGCCTTCTTTTCTATCCAGGCTATAGTCTACTAATACTGCAATATTTTTTTCATCAAAGACATGATACGCATATACATCATCTGCAATCGTTCTGTCTTCTTTTCCATTGTAGAATTTTAATGTAGCCCTGCCTTTATTACTGTCATAATCTACTGCATAAGCAACTCCATCTTTTACGTTCTCCAGGCTTCCCACAAATACATCAGAATCTATATGTTCTTCATTGCAGTATAACTCACCTGCTGATTCATTTACATCCGCCAGATAGTAAATCTTTCCATCTATAAGCATCTGTATAGAATCCATATCTTCCGCAACAGTCTTACATAATCCATCGGAACCTTCTCCTATCTGAAAAGACATTAAAGTATATGTCCTGGTCGCCTCTTTCTCAGAAGTTTCTGCTTTTAAACCATATCCTATCTTTTTCTCTGGTTCTAAAGCCACTGCATACTCTAAATTCTCTGCCAATGTAATCACTTCCTCTTCTGTATAAATACAGGTTTCCTTCACATTATTCAAGTTTTGAATATATAAATCTGCTAAATCAGAAAAAGATTCTATCTCCGACATTTTAATTTGAGGTACTTCTTCCATCCGATAGCGATTAAATGCAAATACCCCATCCTTTTTGGCTTCTGTTCCATAATCATACACTCTCTCTGCATAAAATTCTTCTACCAGTTCTTCCTTGCCATTTCGAAAGCAATATAATTCCTTCATATAGGCTCCAAACTCTAACTCCTTAAGCCCTTCACGCATCTCATTTCTGTTCTCTTTTGCCTCATATTGTTCCCAGGCCTGATCGTATGCGTCTTGGTCAAAGGATTCTACTCTTTCATATCTGCCGGTAGATTCATTTTTCTCAGCTCTCTGCACTATATAACTATCATAGTACGGTTCTTGGATGTTTGCATCTGACTCTAAACAGTCATCCTCCACAATATCAGCTCCTGTAAGTACCCTATCAGGAACCTTAATATAGCAAATACTGCCTGTCTGTTCTGAATTAGAAACAATGCCTGAAACATTAGAAGCAATTTTCTTTTTATCATCAAAGTTTTTGATAACATATAGTGTATCCTCTTCTACCACTGCAATCTGCTTTAGATTCTCACTAATATCGTAAAAACTGACATTCGTTGCCAATGCTTTTTTCTCTCTTTTCAGCGCTAAATCCTGCTGATAGATGGCATATACCCCATCCTCTGATTCAATCCATACAATATTTTTCTCATCTTTGTCAATGTGATAATCTTCTACATGAGAGGCTATTTTTTCTTTATTCCCCTTTTTATCATTGATATACAGCGTATTGTTTCCTGATTTTATGTAAAGCACTTTATCCTGTTCCAATACATAATACCGCCAAACAGAATTATCCAGCTTAATAGGATCATCTTCTTTTCCCACCTTCTGCATATTCAGACAATACTCCGGATAAACTGTATCACTCTCTCGTGTTACTTCCGTAGGATAAAAAATATACTTCCCATCCCCTGAATATTCTACCTTGACATATGCATCTGGATTATTATCTTTTTCTCCATAATCTCCGCTGTATTTCACAGTTTTTTTCCTTTGGTGCTCTAAATCCGCCTGATTCACACCGCCATCCTTTAAATATGCCACATACTTATGATTTCCCATAAGAAGCGCCCCCACTACGCAGGCTCCGCCAACTGCTAAAAGAAATGCCGCTGCTCCTATTGCCAGCTTTTTAGGAAATCTGTACCCCGGCTGTTTGGCCCCGCACTGAAAGCAAAATCCGGCGCCCTTGGGAAGCTCGCCTCCACAACTTGCACATTTCATTCTTTTCTCCTCCACAGGCTTTCTAATTCATATCCAGTTTATAGCCGCCGCTCTCCATAGAAAACTCACGTTTACTTAATAATTCTGCATTCTTTTTTTCATAATCATTCAAAACAGACTGCTGAAAATCAGAAGGTTCTATGGTTCCTCTATACCAGGATTTACTGTTAAAATAATTTTGTAATTCCTGGGACTGAAATCTCCTTCCATGTCGTGCATAAATTTCATTTTTTGCATAATTAATTTCCCGGATAGACAGGTATTGAATGTCACTCTCTGTCAGATAGCGGCTGTTGCTGTCAGGAAGAATATAATCTCCTCCGGTAACCCCGCTTTGAATATCCAGAATAAGAGCTGTTACAGCCTGAGAGTCATCTACCAGTGGCTTTGCCTCTTCCAGCATACTTACAGCTTCTTTTGACTGCCCTGCTTCTGCCAGTTTTCTGCTTTCTGTATCAAGGTATAAAATATATTCCGGTTCATAGGTTTCCCGCAAATCCGTTAAAACTTCATCTGACCCTTGCACTGCAGTCTCCATATTCCGCAGATTCTCCATAATTGTTTTGTAATCAGAAATCTCCGCTAAATGGCTCATCTGCACTTTTAAATCCATTTCCAGTTCATCCTGGAAATTCAGGAGTTTCTCTGCCTCTTCCCCTTCCAGCGCTTCTTCATTTATCTCATCCAGGGCTTCTTTTGCCTGAATATAATCTAAATTTCCTGCCTTGTATTGTTTCATTACTTCATTCAGGGCTGTTGCCTCTTCTGACACCTCTTCCCCCTTCTTCTCCTTAGAATCCTGTGGAGCAGATGCATCTTCTTTTGGCTCATCCTCCTCTGCCCCGGAAGAAATTTCAGGCTCATATGGAAGAAAGATCATAGCGCCAACAATTCCTGACATTCCAAGAACACTTACCAGAATTGCCACTATGGAAGCAGTTCGGATTGTCCGATCCCACACTGCAAAAATTCCAAGTAGCAATCCAATCACGCCTAAAGTCAAAGGCAATACATATATGACGTAAGAATAAATTCCATCAGCGCCAAACGCTCTGGTTGCCGCATCCGCAAATACAAATCTCAACAGCAAAAATAACAAAACCATCCAGACGCTACAGGCAAAAGCTCCAATCAGCAGTCCTTTTCCATTACTCTTTGGCGGACGTTTTTCTGAAACCGGAGGCTTTCTCTTTTGGTTGCTCTGGGGCTGCATTTTAACTGGTTCCGTATTTTGATTTTGTCTGCATGAACAGGTTCCCCCATCAGGCACCGGTTTACCACAATACTTACAATACATATTCTTTTCTCCTCCTCTTTGTATCAATACCCTTATTTTACCCCATGGGTTCTCTACTGACAAGTCATTTCCCGGGAAAGAAAAAACCTCTCTACCAGGCGTCCTGTACCTGATATGAGAGGTGTTAATCCTTTACATTCCCAGAGAAAACTCTCCCGCTCCTTTTTCCTTGACATTCACAGAAATCTGACAGTCTGCTGCATGTTCTGCATTAATTTCCAATGCATAATCAATAAGAAGGTCCAGGCTGTTTTCCTGTTCTTTAATATCAATTTTGGTAGCCGCAATTCCCATCTGAAGGTTTCCAAAAGGCGTTGCATAATATGTAAGATTCTTCTTATTTTCTTCAAAAATCATTTGTACATTGGTAAGACCTTTTTTCTTAACCTCCACACTGTTTCCTGAGATTTTAATACTGTTTTTCGTTGGCTCTGTAAAGCCCTCAATCCGTTCTTCAAAAAAAATATAATGATGGCCGTTTTTGAAATAATAGTCGCCCTTTGCCACCAGTTCCACTTCTTCTGCATCGCTGGTTTCTTCCAGGCTCTGCAGACCTTTAATGGTGACTAACACATCTTTTGTCATGTTAATACTCCTCTATATTAATCTGTTTTGTCATCTTCACATCATAAGGCAGAATCGAATTGGCAAATTCCTGAAAATGTTCTTCTTCATCACTGACAAAAAAACGATACGGAAATTCCTCTTCTTCCTCTCCTTCGTGTTCCAGATGTTCTCTTTTTAAAAGCCGCTCCAGTTCTTTTGCTGTCTCATAGGCAGGATTTACCAGGGTAACCTGTTCTCCCACCAGTGTTTTCAGCATGGACCTTAACAGTGGATAATGAGTACAACCCAAAATCAAGGTATCAATATCCTGACAAAGCAATGGATCCAGATATCGTTTTGCAATCTCAATGGTTACCGGGTCTTTCAGCCATCCTTCCTCCACCAAAGGTACAAACAAGGGACAGGCTTGACCAATTACCTGAATCTGCGGGTCTTCTTTCTGTATAATGGTTTTGTATAAACAGGATTTCACAGTAGCTCTGGTTCCAATCAGCCCTATTTTTTTATTTCTGGTAGTAAGGGCCGCTACTTTTGCCCCTGGTTTGACCACACCGATTATGGGAATATCAATTTCTTCCCGGATGGTTTCCAGCGCCAGGGCGCTGGCTGTATTACAGGCTACCACAATGGCCTTTACATTCTGAGTCTGTAAAAAACGGACAATCTGTCTGGAATAACGGATAACCGTTTCCTTTGATTTACTTCCGTAGGGCACCCTTGCAGTATCCCCAAAGTACACGATTCTTTCATGGGGAAGATTCCGCATAATCTCTCTGGCTACGGTAAGCCCCCCGACTCCTGAGTCAAAAACACCGATTGGTGCATCTTTTCTCTGATTCATTTTCTAACCTCTTATTTATCGTTTGTGTTTCATTGTACCCTTATCTTGTGCAGAATGCAAGGTCAAAACCAGCGGAATCCAAATCTTAATTTTTTCTTCTCCCTGGAATCCCCCAGAATTTCCTGAAATTCTTCTGCTGTGAGGACTTCTTTTAAGTCTTCCTTTTTCTCTTCTGTGACAATGCCATAAGTATCGTCCAGAAAACAAAGGCTTGGATAAAGGACGCACCACCAGTTCTGTCCCTTTGCACTTCCGATTTTCACCTTCAGTGCCTCATACTCCCCAGCCGGAAAGGTGCAGTCCCCGTAGGTTTTCTCCGGAAAATAGGTTTTCTCCACCACCACTTCTACCGGATAATCAAATCCCTGTTCCTCTATGAGATTTTCTGCCTCCTGCTCTATTTCTGTTAAATGTGTTAAAACAGCTTCTTTGGTCTCTTCTAACCCGGCATCCTCTCCCAAAATTTCCTTTAAATATTCCACAATCCTGGTTTTCACCTTTAATTTCAGCTCCTGGTCTTTCTCTGTGTCACTGTTTGCAATTACATGGAGGCGAAAAACCTCTCCTGCAATCCCCTGTTGGATTTCCCGGTCCAGACGCGCCTTGATTTCCCGGTTTTCCCTTTTCAAACGTACTGTATTAAGCCCTGTGAAAAAAAGTGTACCAGCAAGGCCTATTAAAAGGGCTGCCAGCAAAATTTTTTTATTCTGTAATTTCTCCAATGCTTCTTTCATTACTATGTACCTCCTGATACTTTCTATCAGGAGTATGAACCAATCTGAGGTTTTTTATTCACTACCGTTACTTCCGGCAGTTTTGGCAGTTCTTCCTTCCTGTGCCATGCATTGTACAAATCCTGGAGGCTGACTGCATCCTTTGGTTTTCCTTCCAGATTATTTTCCAAAATTCCGGTGAGATAATCCCCCACGGATTCCTCTCCCTGTCCGTCCAGACCCATAAGCTCCTGGGGGTCATGACTTACAAACACATACAAATTTCCTGCCACAGAGGGTTTCTCTTCCAGATAAGCCAGCAATCCTTCCAGGGCTTCCTCCTGGTGGAGAATTTCTCTTCCAAGAATCAAGGCTTTCAGATGTCCCATATCCAGATAATTTTTCTGATTCTGATTAAAATGTGCTTCTGCCTCCTGTGGTGTTTTGCCTTCATATACAATGGCCTGGGGTTCACTTCCCTCTGTCTCGCTTTTCCCCTGCCCTGTCATGGCGGATAATTGAGGAATCCCATAAATCAACTGATATTTCCCATCTACATAATTGGCACTTACAGCCAACGGAAAAATGCGGTCCTCCAAAGAAACTCCACATCCGGTAAGACACAGTGACAAAATCAGGCACAAGGCTCCTGCTTTTGCACAGGCTCTCTTCTTTCGCCCCTTCATTCCTGCTAAAATAAGAAGCAGGACAAATGCTGGTCCATAAAAACGTATGGTAACAGCAAAAAACCAGGACGTAGGAATTTTCATTTTTTCCCACAGAATAGCTGCTGCCATCATCCCTGACGCTGCAAATAAAGCAGTTTTTTCCATTTTAACCCGCACCAAAAGCTCATGCTGATAAAAGAAAACACTTCCAAGGCCAAACAACAAACTAAATACCACAGCCGCCACAAAAAACACATCCACTCTCTGCAAAAAATTTCCAGGTATCTGAATCCCCGCCATAAAATCAATGACAGGATAATTTTTATGCTCGTATCCTCCCAGACCAAAGCTTCCCTGCAAAAGCACCAGAGCAAACACCAGCGTGCTGGTAAGCACTGCAATACTGCTCCCCATAATATGTCTTGTCTCTCCCGGTTTTCTCACATTTCCAAGGGTCACAGGAAGAAACAGAAAAGGCAGAAAAATACATACCACTTCCCAGGTTCCCAAAAGCCAGCCTTTTAGACTCAGACTTCCCATTTCCTGTAAATATTCCGGCTTCATTCTCAAAATTCCCAGAAAAAACAGAATCCCCAGAAGAATAACCAGAAACGGAAGGCACACCTCTGCCATTCTCCCTCTGCGCTCCAGTCCCTGATGACTTCCAAAATAAGCTGCCAGGCCAGCCAGAAGAAGGATAATCCAGGAAGCGCTGCCCTCTACCAGAAACCGTTTTGTTACACATACTATCACAAGCAGAAGAAAAATTCCCATAAGCCAAAGCCAGGATACATAGAAAAAGACCAGGCATCTGCCCCAAAATTTCCCCAGATATTTTTCCGGATATTGAAAAACCGTTTTTATTCGCACAAAATAGGTACAAAGAAGTAAATAAATCCCCATTCCAGTAAGAAGGGCAAGAATTCCCTGGCGTCCATGCAGTTTAGGCATTACAGGAATCACCAGAATATAGACGCCTGCCAGTCCTGTAAAAATCTGCCTGAATAACTGTCTGTGGGAAATCTGTGCATTATCGGCATACATCAGAAGCTCCCTCCCTTCTGCTTTTTCTTCTGGCTCTCTTTTGTACGAAGTTTTACTTTCTGATTCTCTCTTGCGTAAATAGGCCTCCTGGTTAGAAAACGAAAAGGAATCCGGATAATACTGTCCCTCTCCCCACAGTACCCTGCATGGGTCTTGGCTGCAAAAGGAGAAAGATAAGGGATTCCAAAACTTTTCAGTCCTGCCAGATGACTTGCAGTCAGATAAAGCCCAAGAAGAATTCCAAACACACCAAGCGTACCGCCCAGCAGAATAAACCCAAATTTTAACAACCGGAAAGGCGCTGAAAAACTTTCACTTGGAATTGCCAGGGAACAAAGAGCTGTCACAGCAACCACTACCACCACAATGGGGCTCACCAGATTCGCCTCTACTGCCGCCTGCCCTACAATCAGCCCACCTACGATTCCAATGGTTCCGCCCAAAGGCCCCGGCATCCGAATACCAGCCTCCCGAATGGTTTCAAAAGCAATCTCCATAAATAAAATTTCCAATATTCCAGGAAAGGGTACCCCTTGTCTTGCCTCTGAAAAAGATAAAATCAGATTGGTAGGTAAAACCTGTGTATGAAAGTTAGTCACTGCCAGATAGGTCCCGGAAAAAAGCAGAGTAATCAAAACTGCGCAGTAACGGATGATTCTCTGCAAAGACACAATCTCAAATCGGTTATACGAATCCTCACTGACCTGGAGAAAATCATTAAACACTGCCGGCAGCAAAATTCCCATGGGCGAATGGTCGCACAAAAGTAAAACCCTGCCATTTAAAATTTCCGCTGCACATTTATCCGGTCTTTCTGTGGTCTGAAACTGGGGAAAAGGGGATAGCCAGTTGCTTTCTGTAAGCTGTTCCACCACCCCCGAATCCAGCACCCCATCTATCACAAAAGAATCCAGTCTGTTCTCCAAATCCTCCAAAAGCTCAGGGCGCACCAGGTCTTCCATATACAGAAGCTGCACCAGAGTCTGGCTTCTGTTTCCCAGTGTTTTCTGTTTCACTTTTAATCTGGTATCCCTTATCCGCTTCCTCACCAGCGCAGAATTCGTCTTAACAGCATCCGTAAAGCCCTCCTTAGAGCCACGCAGCACCTTTTCCCTGGTGGCTTCGGAAACGCTTAAATTGGGATAGCCTTTGCTGGATACCTTAATGGCTCTTGCATAACCATCCAGGAAAAACAAAGCATTCCCTGCCAGCATGGAAGCAAAAGCCTGATCCATGGAATCCATGGGCTGCACATCTGAAATTCCCATGCCATTATCCCGTACAAATTCCAGAATCTCTTCTGCCGGCATTTCCCACATGTGGTTTACCAGTTTGCCAATAACTGAGTCCTCCAAAACCATGTTGCTCACTGCCACCTCTATATAAACCACCAGACACCGGATTTTCTTCTCTTCCCCCAGAAGCATGGGACGGATAATAAAATCATCACAGTTCTCCAAACGTTTCCTGATATATGCTTCATTCTCCTCTATGTGAGGCGAAATATCACCCTTCATTATATTTCCCTCCTTTTTGCCAATAAACTGAAAAAAGAGAGGCATGTCTCTTGCCTCTCTTCTAGTATTTCTTATAACGCTTATTCTATTCGTTTTTCTTTTATTCCTGACTTAAGCTTCGAATAATAGCTTTTTGCTGGTTATCAATGTGAATACTCACATATTCTTCAGCCTGCTGCTCATCCCGCTCCCGCAAGGCCCGACAAATCGCCTTATGCTCCTCTGCCAGTGTTCTTCGCACAGCAATATCCTTTAAATATTCCATACGATAGCGGTACATCTGTTCCCGCAGATTATTTAAAAGCTGTACCAGTCTCTGGTTATTGGTAGCCTGATAAATGGTATCATGGAACTTCACATCCATCTCTGCCAGTTCCGTAAGATTTCCTGATTCAATCAATTTCTGAAAGCTTTGCTCTATGGTCTCCAGTTTCTCCAGTTCCTCTCCTGTTATCCGCTTGCATGCAAGGGAAATTGCCAGAACTTCCATTCCCTTTCTTACTTCCAGAACGTCATTTAAATCCCGCTCTGTAATGGATGCCACCTTTGCCCCTTTTCTGGGCGCCATAACAACCAGTCCCTCAAGTTCCAGCTTTCTAATGGCTTCTCTGATAGGAGTCCGGCTCACACCCAGCTTATCTGCCAGGGTAATCTCCATAAGACGCTCCCCTGGTTTTAACTCTCCCTTTAAAATGGCTCTTCGCAAAGTATTAAAAACCACATCACGCAAAGGCAGATATTCATCCATTTCCATCTCCAGATTCATTATTATTTTCTCCTTCCTCCATTATTAAACACCGTAGTAAGGAATACCGTTCTTGCAAGCCGGCTTTCCCTAAGAGCTTCACAGGCCTGTTCTGCTAAGGTTTTGTCATCAAACAGCCCAAAAACCGTAGGACCGCTTCCGCTCATCATGGCGTTTAAAGCCCCGTGTTCCTTCATATGGTTCTTGATTTCCTCAATAATCGGATACTGTGGAATGGTAACGGTCTCTAATACATTTTCCATCAAATCAGACATTTTATACAAATTATGCCACTGAATAGCATCCAGCATTTCATCAATCCTTGGGTGGGATTTCAACTCATTGGCATGGAGATTTTCATAAACAAACTTTGTAGATACGCTAATGCCCGGCTTTCCAATCAGCACATAGCAATCCGGACAAGCCGGCAAGGCCCGAAGCTTATCTCCGATTCCCTCTGCCAAAGCAGTACCTCTTAACAGACAATAGGGAACATCTGCTCCGATTTTTACTCCCCGTTCCATTAAGTCTTTCACAGACAGTCCCAACTGGAAGAGCCTGTTGACACCAATCATAGCTGCTGCTGCATCAGAACTGCCTCCTGCCATACCTGCTGCCACAGGAATCATTTTCTGCAAATCTACGGTAAGACCTTCTTTTATCTGAAACTCTTCCATCAGCATATTCGCTGCCCGATATACCAGATTGTTCTGATTCACCGGAACATACGGAAGATTTGTAGTAATCCGAATACCAGGTTCTTCGCTGATTTCCATATCCAACTGGTCATACATATTGATGGTCTGCATAATCATACGCAGTTCATGATAACCATCCTCCCGCCTTCCAAGAACATCCAGGCCCAGATTTATCTTCGCCAGCGCTCTTAATCTCATGTGGTTTCCTCCCTGAAAATTGTTTTATCTTTGTATACACAGATATGAAAGTGACATGCCTGACGAATTGTTCCGCACTTTGTGCTCTCACAATTCTACCCTAAATTCGGATATCGTGAAGCTTACGCTCCACTTTTATCCTCATTTTAGGGCGGGTCATAAAGGCATAAAACCACTTATGTGCAAGCACAACGTGGTTTATGACCTTTTGACCCTGGCATTTTGTACATTGTATATTGTATTCTATTTAGTACATTTTATTCTATATGAAAACCTTTTATTTTTCAACGTCATTTTTTTACAAATTCCGCAGCCTCTTCTTGGGTCAATTGATACTTTTCCTCAATTTTCCTCAAAATATCCTCTTCCGGGATGTCCAATTCCCTAAGAGACTCAACTAAAATAATAATACTCTGTTCTCGTTCTTCCTGTTTTCCTTTTTGCATTGCTGATGCCTTCATATCTTCTAAAGCCTTACACATATTCACTTCACCTCTTTCATTCATGTATTCTTGTTTATCTGGCATTAGGTCCTGGGAATTCGTAAGAATGCTAATCATATCATAAGCATCTTCTTCTAATTCTGTAAATCCTTCCTGATTGTCTCTTACATACTGTTCCAGGGTATTCTGACTTTCATGCCTTTGTAAAAACCCAAATACAAGCCTTGCATCGGTACATAATTCCTCTGTTCCGCTAAATCTCCGTACATCCAGAATGTAAATAGGATAATCTACAACTTTATTCTGTATTTCTTTTGGAATCGCATTCCAATCCAACATGTCTGCCAGACACATTGGTCCATCCCATGGTTCTTTTCCATAGTATAAAACCATAGTCAGTGTGGGCTTTAATCTGTCCTTTTTTGAAAAACCAGAAAGATATTCAGCCCCTGATAAATCTTTTTTCCTTCTATGCATCTTCTTTATCTTTTGTAGCTGCTCCTCATACCCTAAAAAATCATATCTCCACACTTTAAGGGGCATAGCATAATGAATCTCCTGCTGATTTTCAATTCCAATCAGAGCAAAGTTAACTCCAAAGTCTGCTCCGTCCTCTTTAAGACAATGAGAATCTCTTTATGTTATCTATATTATAATAGAATAGAAGGACGAATAACAAGACTACTTCTATAAATTTATTGAATCTCTGAAAATTTGGCGAATAGCCATTAGAAATGAAAGAAGAATTTCTTTCTGAATTTTTTTCATTGTAACATGGCTGTTTCCGTATTGCAACAACGGAAGCAAAAACAAACGCTGCAAACTCTCTTTTGCAGCGCCTTTAAAGCTTTGTTCATATTTTTTCCTATACAATGCCCAGGCATTTCTTAATCAAGCGGCATCCATGCGCATATAAGGATATTTTATGCTTCTTACCAATATCCATATACCATCCATCCAGATTTTGCTTGTCTACAGCAACCAAAATCGCTGTCATTTGCCTGTAAGGGTCCAGTGCATTCTCAGAAACAATCATATTCTTTCCATAATTTTTTACAAATGCTTTTGCCTCCTCTGAAATCTCGTCCATATACGCAAAAATAATCAGACAAAAATTACTTCCTTTTTTTGTGTTCATATCAATATGGTCAAGCTGCCAATTTAAAATTTCTTCCATATCATTTCCTTCTGTAACACGAACACAATAAGAAACCGAATCCTTTAATGCAGAAAATTCTTTTTTAAAAAGCCATCCGTCCTCCTGTAATTCAAATTGATGATTTAAAAATTTTTGTTTTATACTGTTCATGTCAGACAGCGGAATCCTATAAAGTTCCTGACTGTCATATTTTTTATCCATTTTAACAGCCTCATCATACATTGCATAAGAATAGTTTTTGAAAATTAATATGAGCGCAAGTATGCCAAAGCCTCCTGCGCCTATTGCTATGACTGGATCTAGCCATGGGTAATCTCTGTTTTGAAGCGCTATACCAAGCAGTAAAAATGCAAATGCTATTCCTATAGCCGCGAATCCTATCCAAAAACACTTTTTCCCTTTCGCAACCTCTGCCTCACTTATTTCCTCATTTTTTTCTAATACTTCATCTTGTTTTTTCATCTTGACCTCCTGTTTATAATACGAATCATTCATTTGCTTCTTCTACTTCTATCTTTGCATGCAGTATATTTTCAAGATATGTCAAAACTAATTGGCGCCCTTCTTCACATTTTCCTATAGCTGAAATATTTCTATACAACATAAACAATGGGAAAATAAAGAAAATAAGCACTTCTGCCAAAATTAAAATATCTCCTTTAGAAAAAACGAATGCAAGGAAAATCATTATAAGCAGAAAAAATTGTGCGCCTCTTTTTATGTATGGCAAAATGACAAACCTGCCTTCCAACATTACATCTTGTCCATAGCTCTTTACATGCGTCTGAAGCATTTCCCAACCTCCCCCTGTCATACCACCTGCTGCATATCCGATACACAATGTCTCATTTTCTTCCCTGTACGTTGCAAGTATCATATTTTTATAAGCCTGATTGGAAAAACTTAACGGTTTTGTGGTTTGCTTAATCCGATTCAGCAATTCTTCTTTGGAACAGGGAACATATATTTTATAATATTCCTGCATATCCAGCCCTTTCTCATAAGATTTTCTATGTTGCTTGTGTTAAACTTTTTCCTTCATGCTACTTATTCCCCCTGTCATATGGCTCTTTTTTGTACCACTGCTGAAATTCCTTTTCTACTGATTCTGAAGAAAATTTCAAGGAACGAATCTTCCCATTCATGTCCTCAAACACTGCGCAGTAAGCTTTTCCCCTGTTGTAGCTTCCTGTATCCTCTATCTCTGCCTTTGAACCTTTCATATGCCTGATATAGGCTCTGTGAACAAGTATAAAGCCGGCTCTGTCACAGGTCAGATACTAATCTCTTTCCCATTCCGGAAGTTCCTGGTCTGTCCGGTTTTTCCAATATATCCCCAGACTACGCTCCTGTTTCCAAACTTTTATCAAACTAGCCAACGGAAGTAGATAAGAACAGGGTATTACCATAAGCAGACAGAAAAATATCAGTTTTATCCCTTCCTTGTAATCAGAGCGCCTTGTAAAAAACACAACCGCTCCTATCGCTGCACAGGCAATCAGCAGCATAACAAACAGCATAAGCCCTGAGTGAAAAAAGATTCCAGACAAAGAATCATCATAGATGGTTTTTTCTCTTTTTTTCGTATTTTCCATAATTGATATCCTTCCCTACTGCTATTTTTTGTAATCACATTATACTTTATCTATCTAATAAAGGAAAGAAATTTCCCGAACTTTTTCCTGAAAAACAAAAAATGCCAGACGATTCCAGTCTTAAATCTAAAAGATTACTGGAACCGTCCGGCACTTTGTTCAGTGCAACCGCACTTTCCCTTTACCTCTCCACTTTTTTCATCAAAATCAAGGTATCATAAGGCTTCACCCGCTCACTTTCCAACCCGTTCAACTGAACAATGGTATCTATAGTAGTATAAAACTTCTTGGCAATATCCCAAAGAGAATCCCCCGGCTGTACCTGATATCCTACAATTCCAGGCATACTGCGGAGCTTCTCTCTGTCCAGCTCCTGCTCTTCAATTCGCTGAATAATGCCTGTATCTGTCTGCCTGAATACCACAGCATTTAAGTTCATAACAATTTTCACTTCTATTTCATCACTATCAATCATGGTGGTAGACAACTGCTCCAGATCTGCCCTCAAATGATACACACAATTCTCTGTAATACTCTCTGCCTCTATCACATGGCTGAATGGAATCATGGTTTCCATGGAATAAAAAGGCATTTCATCATCTCCAATAATATAGAGAATCCGCACCTGCACAATCCCTTCCACTAAAATACCATTCTCCACAATCTGAGTGCTGTCAACCTTTATCGTTCCGTCACTGTGGCAAATCTGAAGAATTTTCCCCTGGCTGTTTTCCACCTTCACCCGGTCATTTACCTTACATTTTGAAAAGTTCTTTACCAACAGACTTTCTAATTTGTAATTTTCCCGGACTGCCCTGCAGTCTCTCACCGGCGTATACACATCTGTTAAAAGAGAAAGTTCTTCTTCCTCATACAGCTTCATTTCCAGTTCCAGAACCGCATCTACTCCAAGTATCCGCTCTTCCCCATCGTCATCCTGCTTTACCTTCAAATCACTTTGTGGCATGGCAATTTCCACATTTGGAATCATATCCGCTGAGCATCCCTGGCACTCCATTTCCTGATAAAAGGGTACGGAATGTTCCAGCCATTGAAGAGAATTGGTGTCATCATTACCACGGTACAGTGCAAAAAGAAACAATTCACCTTTTACTCCAATTTTATCTGTTTCTGCTCGGATATCCAAGCCACGAATTTCTACGGTATTCCACAAAAGCTCATAAATATCTGGCTTATTTGAGCTTAAATCTATATCCTCTTTTACCCGCATAATATCTTTTTTATGTACAGAGGTACACATAACAGAACAATCTTGCTTCTTCTGAGAGATTTCTCCATCTTCTACTCCTATGGGAAGTTCCAGTTGACGTACTTCCTCCACATAGGCAGTAAATGTTACCAGAGCTTTTATATTTAATTTTCTGGAATGAATAAGCTGTACACTTAAATCTTCAATTTCCCATTTTAGCTGTACCTTATCTCCATTTTCCAGCCCCTCTAAATTCATAGACTCCCCAAGCGGAATACTTCCTCTGAGACTATAAATTTTCCGTTCTTCACTGTCACTGACATAAAGCAGAGCTACAATAAGCGCCCCCGAAAGGAATGCTTTCCCCTGAGAAATCTGAATATCCTCAATTTGTATTTCGCCTTTTTTCTGTATCATCCGCCCAATATCTGGCTTTACATCCGGCACATTAAAATCCTCATCAAAGGTAATCTGATTCACTGCTTCGCATTTTCTTTCCAACATTTGCATTTTCTTTGTAATCAGTTCCACACTAAGACCCCTTTTCTTATTCAAATATTACCGGTTCTTCCCGATATTTCATCTTAATGACAAGGCAAGGAAAAGAAGGTTCCCCTGTGAGTTTCTCTCCTTCCTCCGGACCAAGAAGTGTTGTCTCCAAATGAATAGCATTGTCCCAAAGTGACAAATCCTCAATCTGGATACTATATCCCCCTGTTTCCTGTTTTCCATAACCTTTCATCACATATAGAAATCCCTGATCTTGATAAGTCATTTGAAATTCCTTTTCCCGATTCTGTTCCACCAATTCCCGAACCTTATCCGGAAAATCTGCCTCCCTCATAACCGTGTACTCTGGCTTCACACCATCTTTTGCCCTGACTTTTTCTATGCTGCAGCCCCATAGACTACAACACATCACTACTATCAGCAGAATTCCTGCCGCCCACTTTTTCAATATCTCCCTGCCGCCTTCACTTTGCCAGTCTTATCCTAAATGTATGCAGGATTTTACCCAATTATGCCCCTGATTTTACTTGCATCTTCCTTATGGATTCATTATAATGAAGGAACATGTATATGTAAGGAAAGGATGTATAAATTATGATACGTTTTATTATTGTCTGTATCTGTGTCGTAGGATATCTGATTTTGTCCATTCCACTTCTTCTAGTAGAATGGGTTATTGGAAAATTTAACAAAAGGGCCAAAGATATTAGTTCTCTGCGAATTATACAGACTGTTTTTAAATTTATCCTAAAAGTTACAGGTGCAGATATCACCATTATCGGTCATGAAAATGTGCCAAAAGACCAGGCAGTACTCTACATAGGAAATCACAGAAGTTTCTTTGATATTCTTCTCACCTATGTCCTTTGTCCTGACTTGACAGGCTATGTTGCCAAAAAAGAGATGGAACCAATCCCTCTGCTTTCCATCTGGATGCGTTATCTCCACTGCCTTTTCCTAGACAGGAAAAATATTAAAGAAGGTATGAAAACTATCCTAACTGCCATCGAAAAAGTAAAAAGCGGAATTTCTATCTGTATTTTCCCAGAAGGAACCAGAAATAAAGGTACCGATGAATTAGAACTCCTTCCTTTCCACGAAGGCAGTTTTAAAATCGCCACCAAATCAGGATGCCCCATTATTCCAATGGCTATCAGCAATTCCGCTGAAATCTTTGAGAATCATTTTCCAAAGATTAAGCCTTGTAAGGTGGTTGTGGAATACGGAAAACCTATTTATCCGGAGCAGCTTCCAAAAGAGGACAAAAAACGGTTAGGGGAATATACACAGGGAATTATTTTAGAAATATTAAAGAAAAATCAGGAAATGGTGAAATAAAAATTCTATAGAAAAGACGAACAATGAATGAACCTATCCCTCATTGTCCGTCTTTTAATTGCATCAATGCTGTATTTGATTATCTTCTTGAGTTATATTCGCCAGTGTTAAATTTGGAAGAGCTTTCTTATGTAATTCTAGTAAATAATCATCAAAATTAAAACGCACTGTACAAACTCTATCAAAAATCATAGTTGCCTCTCTATCTTCTGTAGAAATGGGCCATTGCGGAATTTCTATATGATTAGGATCTCCTGTCTCTGCAAAATGAATAACCGCATCAAACATCTGCTTTTCCAGTTTGTCTGAAATCTCTGGTATATTCGTTACAGGAACTAGCTCTGTATTATGAAATACAAATGGTATATCCGAACAATGCCATGCTGTCTTTCCATGCTGATAAGGAAATTCCAAAGTAAAAAGATACGAATAGATTTTGCCTCCTGATTTTGCAAACTCTTTTATAAACTTTTTAGTAGGACAACGAAATACTGTATCCAATGTAAGTAAATCAGCTAAATTTTTCTCTGGATAAACCTCCTGAAAAACATCGGATAATTCTTCTCCCCAATCTCCAAATCTAGCACCAATTCTTTTCATTAGTTCTTCTTTTGATATCTCATCTTTAAAAAAAGTCTGTGGTTTCATATAAAACTCTCCAAAAACACTTCCTATCATAAGTGGTATCTTTGTAGCCTCTTTACGAAATCCTACATCTGGTCCTTCTCCTTTATAAAAATCATTAGGCTTTGGTGTACATCCAACATATTCACCTTCTGCTTCTAATTTAGGACTCACTTTATTATAAGCTTGAGCCAACTGAGCATAAGGAATGTATTCTAGTTTCTCCACCTCGTCTTCTGTAAAATTTAATTCTTCCAGTAATGCTGTAATCAAAGGTGTAGAATCTTTATCACTATACTTATATGATTTATCCGGCACACCACTCATAATAATTCCCTTTTGAAACAGTCCATCTGCTTCTTTCATCTGCATTAGACCGCTCACTTTCATACCTCCACCAGATTGTCCAAAAATTGTTACATTCTGAGGATTTCCACCAAATTCTTTTATATTTTCTTTGATCCACTTTAAAGCAGCAATTAGATCTTCCTGCCCTGCATTTGCAGAATCTGCGTATTTTTCACCATATTGAGACAAATCTAAATATCCAAGAATATTAAGCCTGTGATTCACCGTAACGACAACTACATCTCCATACTTACTCATATTCTCTCCATTGTATGCCTTTTGCTCAATAGAACTTCCCATAGAAAATCCACCTCCATGGAACCATACAAGCACTGGCCTCATTGCCGTTTTATCAAGGGATTGCGTCCATATATTTAAATTCTGACAATTTTCATTTTGAATCCAATATCTGTGTGGAACCATCAACTCACCATTTGGAACATCTTCTTGCAACATAGGACTTACATAACCATAAGAAGTGGCTTCCTTAATACCATCCCAACATTCAGGTTCTTCTGGTTTTTGAAATCTCTTAGCTCGAGCATATACAATCCCTTTAAAAATATAGGTTCCTCCACTCTGATATCCTCGAATCTTGCCTTGTCTAGTTTGAATAACTGGCAAATCATCATAATTAAATTGTTTTGTCATCTCTATTTCCATCCCTTTTCCCAATACTAAGTTTACATAGAATACTTATTTGGATTTAATAACCTTATTTTCTGAATCACAAAATCAATCATCTCTTCTCTAATGTCATACATTAACTTGACTCCATTCCCCTCAAATTCCTGGTTATTAATTCGCTTTTCTATACTTTGATACATGGTACGAAAATACTCTGTCGCAATATTAAATTTGCTCATTCCTAAATTTACAGCTTCTTTTATCTGTTCTTCTGGAATATCAGAACACCCATGTAGAACCAAAGGAATATTTACTTTTTTTCGTATAGCATGAATTCTTTCTAAATCTAAATTCGGTGTTTTCACATACGGACCATGAGCATTTCCAACAGCAATAGCAAGTGAATCACACCCCGTCTGTTCCACAAATCTTACTGCATCTTCTACTTTAGTATAATAATTCATATTATCAATTGCGTCAATGTTATCTCCATTTCCAACATGCCCTAGCTCTGCTTCAACGTCAATTCCAAAAACCTTAGCCACGCGCACCACATTTTTGGTTAGTTCTACATTTTCTTGGAAAGGTTTCGTTGAACCATCTATCATAACTGAAGGAAATCCATCCCGAATCCCCCCTACTGCAATTTCATATGTTACAGAATGATCCAGATGTACTCCAACAGGAATAGATGCTTTTTCTGCCATATCGCAAGCTGCAAAGGCCAAGTGCTTTAAATCTGTGTAGTCTGAAAATCCGGGATAAAACTGAACAATTATGGGAACTCTTTCTCTTTCTGCTGCTTCTATAACATATTTAACAGTTTCAACATTTAAAGTATTAATTGCAGCAACACCAAACCTATTTTCTGTTGCATATGTTAAAATATCTTTTACTTTTGCTTTAGGCATATTCTTCCCTCCTACAATGCACACTCTTCAATTTTACTATCTAAAATTTTCATTTCCTCTTCTGTTAATTTCCAATCGAATGTCTTACAGTTTTCATCAGCATGCTCAATACTTCTAACGCCTACCAAAGCTGTACCTACATATTCTTTCTGGGTACTCCAATTTAATGCAACCTGTCCCACTGGTACATTATGACCATCTGCAATACTATCCATTACTTTTAGCAATTCCATAATTTTTGAAAATTTGGGTTCTTTATAAGTATCATAAAAAGTTAAACGTAAATCATTTTTTTCAAGAGAAGGCATACTTCTTATTTTTCCAGAAAGAATTCCCGCTCCCATAGAACCATATGTCATGGAATCAATTCCTCTATCATATCCCCAAGACATCAAATCTTCAAACCCTCTATCGACCATAGAATATAATGGTTGCTGTACATCAATCTGAATATATTGTTCTGCTTCTTTTATCTGTTCTGCCGTAAAATTTGATACACCAACATAACGTATATAGCCTTTACGCTTCATTTCCTCCAGCGCAGCCATAGTTTCATTTATAGGCGTATTTACATCTGGCCAATGAACAAAATAAAAATCTATATAATCTGTTCCCAAATTCATCAAAGAACTTTGAATTTCTCTCATAGCATTTTTATAACTCGTATCTTTTTTATATCCATGTGTATAGATGTCCGGAATCAAGCCGAACTTTGTGGAAATTAACACCTGTTCCCTTGGAATTTCTTTCAAAACTTCTCCTACAATTTTTTCTGAAGTTCCATTTCCGTAGCAGGGAGCTGTATCAATAAGATTTACTCCATTTTCTATCATTCTTCGAATTGCATAAATAGCTTCGTTTTTATCTACTTTTCCATAGTTTTGGCCCCCGATTGCCCAAGTCCCTACTGCTAGCTGTGATACTTCAATCTCTGCATTTTTAAATTTTTTATATCTCATTTTTTACACACTCCCTTGTAATCCTTATCTGCTCTTCTGTTTCCAACTTTCTACTTAACATATCATTCTTAAAAGTTCTTCCAGGTAGCATACAAACAATGTGAACATCTTCTTTATCTACTGGATACTGTGTTCCATGAACAATCAGCGGATTCAATTTTACGAATGTTCCCTTTGGAACATAAAAAGCTTCTATACTTTCGGTTCTAAAATCTCTATCCATAATTCCTACAAAAATAATCACATCTCCATCTAGTGGAAGAAGTCCTTCACATGTATATTGATGCGCTTCGAGAAAAGAAATGATATTGTCGCTTTGTTTTTTAACATGGCACACAGAAACTGTAGGTTGATTACCCTGGTTAAATTCTAGTGCTACCACATCTGCAAAAAAACCCTCCTGAAAAATAGACTTCTTTTTCAGTTCACTCTCATCTAGTAAATCTAAAAATTCCCCATATTTTCCAAAATTATCTTTTGTTAATTTTTGTACCTGAATCTCTCTCATAATACCTACTCCTATAAACTATAAATTCCTTGCTCATGAGCATTATCAAAATGAATTCCCAAATATCTAGATACCTCTCTCAAAACAGGTAAGTAGTGACCATAAACACAGCCTAAATGATGTATGTATGGGCCAAACATTAACTTTTCTTCCCAACGTTTCCAGTTATCAGTTTCCATCCATACATAAGTACCATTAGTCTTCGGTCCTGTTGTAGTTTTGGCTTCCCCCGCAAATAAATAATATTCTCCATCTATATCATCGAACCTACAAACTGTTAAATCACCTTGTTTTAATTCAAAGCGTTCTTGTCCATCTACCAATTTTGCATCTACCCCATCTTTTTTCAAAGAATAAGGAAATGGACCGCAATGCCATAAAAGTTCTGCATTATCATTTTGAGGATGACGAATAGTCAAATCTGCTAAAAATTCTGATTCTTCAAATAAATTGCAAGCTCTTAAAATTGCCAGAGTAATGGCTCCATTTATATCTGTTTCACAGGAAAGAGGCATTCCATTATCTGCCATTTCTCCCAAAACAACACAAGGGCACACCCCCATTAAAGCTGGAAAAGCAGACCAGCACTCAAACGCTGCCACAGAACAATTGTTTTCTTCCATTAATTCCTGAATTGCTAATTTTATCGCACATATTTGTTGGAAATTTTCTCCATCAGGGAATTTTCTCACAAATTCCTCCTCATACTTTATATATTCTTTTCCTTTCTCCTCTAGAATTTTCTTAGCTCTGTTACAAATTTTTACTGGTGAAATAGGGACAGTTGTAATGCCGAACCTCTTAATTAAATTTGCTTCGTTAGTCATAACACTCATAAAAGGCACCGGACGTTCGCCTATTTTAGCAATTCGCAAAGTACGAAGAGATTTTAAAACTGCTGCTGTTCTAATAAATGTTTCATACCCTTTTAAAAATTCTTCACTTTTCGTAGGACAATTATAAATGTAACTGTATTTCAAACCATAGCGCTGTAAAACCTTTGTAGCTGCAAACATACCGCACTGTGTATCTCTCCCTCTAGCTTCATCAGTATTCGGCCTTTCATCTCTTGGTCCCCATATCAAAATAGGTACTGTAAATTTAGAAGCAATCGTTGCCACTACTTGTTCTTCTCCAAAATCACAGAAAGGGAAAAATAATGCATCAATTTTTCTGCTTTTCATTTTATCCACAATTGCGTTTACTTTGTCCATTTCGCAAACAATTCCATTCTCGCATATATCATCTATATCCACGATTTCTACTATAGAAGCTTTAATCTTCCGGATTTCTTCCATAAAACAATCCTTCTGACGTTTTGCTTCCACCATACTCAAAAAGCTTCTTTTATTTGGTACTACACCCAAAGTTAAAGTTTCCCTATACATACTCTAGCCCCCTACCATACTTTTTTACTCTTTCATCAATTTCTCTGTAATCAATCTCGCCTGTTTCTAAAAAGTTATCTGTTACTTCCCAATTAGGAATTCCTGCTCTCCCCCCAATTCTGGTACATTTGATGGCAGCTACTCCACTTGCGAATCTTGCCGCATCTTTAGGAGACAGGCCTTTAACTATTGCTGCTAAAAAAGCACCATGAAAAACATCCCCTGCTCCCACCGTATCCTTTACATCTACATCAAAAGCAGGAATTTCAAAAAATCCTTCTTTGCTGATCCCCGCACAGCCCTTTTCTCCAAATGTAAAAATCACAATTTCTGGCCCCTTATTATATAAATATTCGCAATTTTCTTTTACACTTTTTCCAACTTCTAACATCTTTTCGTAAACAAATTCTGAGCCAATAAATATATCTATCCAAGAAATAGCATCCAACAATTCATCTGTATAAGAGTCAGCATCCATAAAAATTTTGCTTCCTCTTTGTTTTGCCATTTGAGCTGCTTTTTTCGTCACCGAATCTAAGTTGGCCATATAAAAATAACTAGAATTCGAAATATATTCTATATTCAATTCTTCCTCTGTCATACATTCCGCGTTTCCTGGATAAAAAACAAAACTTCGTCCCATAGAACCTTCGTCACTAATTACAATATCAAAATTAGTTGTTCTATTTTTTCTCACACACATTTGCTCTGTATCAATTCCATGGTCTTGAAAATCTCTAAGACAAAAAGTTCCATATTTATCATCTCCAACATTTCCCATTATACCACAACAAAGCCCCAATCTTGCCGCTGCTACCATACCGGAAGCTACTTTTCCGCCCCCTTGCCAACTCAAATTCTGTATCCTCTCTGCTCCATTAGGTTTTGGAAAACACCTAACGTTTACTGCAAGGTCTACGCAAGGGCTATCCAATCCGATCACATCAAATTTCACACACATCCCCTCCATTTCTTTGCTCTCGATTTTTCCAGAAATATACAACCAAAGCACATACCGTCATTAAAGTAATAATTCCTGCCATAAGTAAATACCCTTTTTCATATCCTAGTAGGTAAATTAACTTTCCTCCTACTAAATTTCCAACAATGGCTCCTAATCCAAGCTGTACAACATTTAGTATACTTTGTCCTTTTGTCTGATATTTTTCAAACACACAAGTACTAATATATACCGCACAACTATAATACATAGTCATATATGTAACTCCTTGTAACAGTTGAGCCAAAACTATTCCAATAATTCCACTTCTTATTGGAAGAAGCATTCTAATTCCCATAAGAAAACAAGATAGAAATAAAATCTTTATTGTTCCATACTTTCTAAGCATTCTGTTTATATAAAATAGCACTGGAACTTCGCTTAATGCTGAAATGCTATTTATAACTCCAATAGTTGACTGTGTATAACCTTTTTCAAGAATATACGGTCCAATAAAACCTACATAAAAACTCAAACCCATCTGACTTATAAACGCTAACCCCAAAACTATATACACATCTCGATTTTTAAATATCCTGTTTTGCTCATTTTCTTGAACAACTTCATTTATTACTATCTGCTCTTTTCTTTCCTCTTTTAATCCTATACAAAAACAAAACAAAATCATATAGGCGAAAAATGCGAATACAAATTGCATCTGTGGTCTTGTCTTTAAGTACATTCCTGCACAAATTGTCATAACAGCATATCCTAGAGTTCCTCCAAGACGAATAATTGAATAGGAATATCCTTCTTTTAAAGAGCGAGCAATCAAAATTGCATCACTTAAGGGAATTACGGCTGTGGTAAAGGAAGTTACCACAACCGTTGCAAAAAACATACAAAGAAAACTATTTCCCAGATAGTATAAAAGCATGCTAAATCCACTTCCCACTATTGTAACCAGAAGAACCTCTTTTCTTTTACCCGTCCTATCACTAATTTTTGCCCAAAACCTCTGTATTAACAAAACAACACACGGACCAATCATCAAAAGAATCCCTATCTTCTCAGCATCAATTCCTTTCTGTGCATAATAAGCAGATAAAAAAGGTGTATAAAAACCACTGGCAATATAAATAATTGCATTTATACTGAACAGATATAAAATGGTTCTTTCTTTATTCAAATTTTGTCTTAACTCCTTTTTATTTTTCTAAAGCAATCTTATAGTATCCTTCTTTTTCCTTTTTTATTTCCCAGTTCTGTCCATTTACCACAGCGTTGTCCAAACATTTTTCTGTGTATACAGTAAAATAGCTGACATTCATATCCGTGTTTACAAACAAGGTTCCCTCTTCTATCTTTGCTTTCAAATTCTGTACGTTACCATCATCAATATACGTGTCTCTAATTTCATCTTCACAAAATAATATGACATCTAAATTTTCGTACTTTTCTTCAATATTCTCTGGAATCTTGGTTAACATTGGAATCATTTTATTTTGACGAATAAACACCGGAATTTTATCTACTTCGATTTTTCTCTTAACCCATCTACCGCCTTTTATTCTTTCATGCGTAAACCAATCAATCCATTGTCCATTTGGCAAATATACATCTATTTCATCCTCATTCTGATCAAATACTGGCACAACCAAAAGAGAATCTCCTAGAAAATATTCCAACTCTACATTACGGGCACTTCTATCCTCTGGATATTCCATTACTACTGGCCTAATTACAGGAATATCTGAGAGGTGTGTTTTATAAGTTGTACTGTACAGATACGGTAATAATAAATGTCTTATATCATTAAATTCCTTAAAAATCTTTTCTGCTTTTTCTCCAAAATTCCAGGGTTCTCTTGGTGTTTTCCCATGACATCGGCTAAGTGAATTAAAAAATCCAAACTGACAACTTCTAATATACTCCTCATCTGTAGGAACACATTCATACCCTTCATGATCTGTATTATAGAATCCCCCCATATCAAATCCCCAAAAAGGAATTCCACTCATAGAAGCACTTAAACCTCCTCTAAGAATACATGCATGATTATTTAAATGGGTAGATGAATCTCCTGCCCACGCTGCTGGAATAGTATGAGAGCCTGCATATCCACTTCTTCCCCAAAGCATTGGAAGTTCTCCTAAAGGGATTTTCACTTCTGCCATAATATCATAAATTGTTTTGGCATATAAAAATGTTAGTTTATTATGTCCCTGAATTCCTGTAGAACCATCAAAATAAACCGCATCTTCTGGAACAGCTTCTGAAAAATCAGTTTTTACTGCTCCAATGCCCATACTAACAACTGACCTTACTTTAGGCTTGTACCACTCTAAAAAATGTGGGTTTGTAAAGTCAAAGCATCCTACCTTTGAGGTACTTGTTGCCGTAGAATAAAATCTGCTTGTAACACCTTTTGTATTTTTTACTAAGAATCCCTTTTCTTCTGCTTCTTTAAAATATTTTGAATTCTCGTCAATATAGGGGAAAATCCAAAGACAAAGGTGGATTCCCTCCTCTTTTAACTTGTAAATCATTTCTTCTGGATCAGGAAATCTTTCATAGTCCCAGACCCAAGCGCCTGCATCACCTTGCTTCTGCCATCCATCGATATGTATTACATCAATCTTAATATCCCTTTCTTTAGAAATCTTTACTACTTCATAAATTTCATCTTGAGTCTGATAAGAACATTTTGACATCCAAAGTCCCAGAGCCCACTTGGGAATCATAGGAATTTTTCCAGTTTGATTTATATAAGACTTTAAAAGTGCCTTATAATCATTTCCCATCCAAATGACATAGTCTAAGACTTTATCTTCTACGCTCATGTTATATGCCACATTTGAAAAACTACCCATCTCAAATTTCGACCTTGTATAAGTATTTAACAGAATAGCATATCCCCTACTACTCATGAAGAAAGGATGATTTTTATAAGATTTTTCCGTATTCGTGCTTAGAGCGTCTGTTTGCCAACAATTAATAGTCTGTCCTCTCTTACCAAAATTCGTAAATTTTTCTCCAAAACCGTAGAATTCTTCATCTGCATATAAATACATTGTTTCATTAACGCCAATAATCTCTTTATTTTCATCATAAGTGAATCCTACGGGCAAATTTTTACACATATTATCCACATTGGAATCTTTAATCTGCTCTTTTGTTTTTAACTTTCCATCAAGATAATAGCTAACTTCCCACGGATATTTCCTAACTCTAGCTTCTATCTTCCCTTTAGATATAGAAATAAATTCTTCGTTTTCCGTTATATTTACACCATTCAGTCCTTCTAACTGATATATACTATTATCAAAAGGCTGCTCATTTCCAGGCGTATACATACGAAAACGAAATGCGGTTTCCCCAACACATTGAATGAACACTTTTACTGTGTTCTCTTTGTAAGTATCTACTACAAATTCTACTCCATCTGTTCTCTCTGTATAACTTTTTACACCTGTTAAAAAATCAAAATTGTGATGGAATATTGTTTGTAAATACCCCAACTGTGGATTATAGCTTACTTCTACTTTTCTACCCATACGTTACCTCCTAATTACCTTTCTTGAATTTGATTTTATCATAATAAAGAGCGCAACTTTATGAATATTTTTACTTGCAGAATATAACTTTTTTTCCTAATTTACTGATATTTTTTCCGCATTCGGTACTCTTCTGGAGTTAATCCATAATTTTTTTTAAAGGATTGAATGAAATGAGAAACATCATTATAGCCCACTTCAAATGCTATAAAACTAATTTTCATATCTTTATTTTCCAAATAATGTTTTGCCTTTTCTAAGCGGTATTGAATTAAATATTTAGAAAAGGTCATTCCTGTTTCCTGACTAAATAATCTACTACAATAAGAATAATTTACAAAATATTTATTTTCAGCCAGCTCTCTCAAGGAAATATTTTTATAATAATTATCTTCTACATAATGAACAATTTCCTCAACAATTTTACTTTTTCTTTTTATATTTTCTTTCCCACTACAGATCACTGCTACAATCTCTTTTAGGTAGTTTTCTAATTCCTCAATATGCTTAAATTTATATAAATCATAGCGTCTAGAGAACATAACTTTTATGTCTTTTAATTCTTCAATATTTTCACTTTGATACAATTCTGCATAATAATTCCCTAAAATTTTTAAAATTTCTACAACTGTTATATATAATTTTTGAGCTCCTTCTTTTTTTACTATTATATCCGTTAAAACACTGTGAATCACTTGGTTAATTTCTTTTTCCTTCCTAGTTCTCACTACAGATTCTAACTTAATTTCTTCTTCTTTTCCTATTTTTGCTTCATATCCTTCCATATTTTTATAAAAATATGCTCTATTCCATCCTTGTATCAGTCTCTGATTTAGAGCATATAATGCCTCATTGTAAGACTGATACACTTTTTCTCTGGAGCAATATACCATGCCTACACCAATTGTGATATTTATATGTTTACATGTATAAAAATAAGATAACATACTTTTTACTTTCTCTTTAATAACCTCTTCTTTATCCATATCCTCTATCCCACTCAAAAGCATTACATATTCCTCATTAATTTTTGAAAAAAAGAAATCTTTTATAAATCCTCTATATCTTTCCTGAATCGTTCTATTTACTAACTCTACATCCGTTGCAAAATCTTCTTCTTGCATCACAACTATACAAAATTTTTCTTCTTGGTGCATTGCCTTATAATTAAAAAATTCTTTATACAATTCTTCCTGAGCCACGATTGTCTTTACAGGAAAATAATTTTTAGCTGCTTCCCACTGATAATAAGTCTTCATTTTTTCTTGGTTTCGACTCTTCTCTTCTTGCCTCTCCAAAATTAGTTTCACCGGAGGCAAAAGATTTTCTTTATAAATGGGTTTTACGATATAATCTTTTACATTATAACGAAGTGCCTCTCTTGCATAATCAAAATTTTCAAAGGCAGTCAGAATAAGAATATCTATTTCAGGTCTATGTTTATGTAAATATGAGGCCAGTTCCAATCCACCCATTTTTTTCATTTGTATATCTGTTATAACCAATGCAATATCTTTATATTCTTCTAGTAGTTCTATGGCTTTAATTCCATTTACTGCTTCTCCACAAACCTGAAGATCCAAATCGCTTTCTTGTAAGATTTTGACAATACTTTTTCTTGCATAATACTCATCTTCTACTACTAATATTTTTTTCATTTATCTTTATTCTCCTCTTCCAGCTTTTCAATTTCAAGTAATAGTTGTATCTCCGTTCCTTTATCTACCTTATTAACTTTCACTCCATATTTTTCTCCATAGTAATTTTTAATTCTAGTATTTACATTATTTATTCCAATACTTTTTTCTTCCTCATCAATATAAGAAATTCTTCTTGTTCTCTCGCAAAGAATTCGATTTAATTCTTCTCTTTTTTCACTATCAATCCCACAGCCATTATCTTTTACGAGTATTACAATATCATTTTCACATTTGAACGCCTTAATCCAAATTTTATTGTCATTTTCATCCATCGTAAATCCATGTTCAAAAATATTCTCAACAATAGGCTGTAAAATAAATTTCACAATTCTTACTTGCTCAATCTGTCTTTCTATCTCATATTCTACGCTAAAACAATCATGAAAACGTATTCTCTGAATTTCTAGATATGCCTTTACCATTTCCACTTCCGTCTTTAAGGAAACAAAACGACTACCTTTTACATTGTATTGCATAATACAAGAAAGATTTTTTGTAATTTCCACAATCTCTGGAAAATCACTAAGTTCCCCCATAGAAGCAATTAAATTTAATGTATTATATAAAAAGTGCGGATTAATTTGATATCGCAGCATTTTAGACTGAATTTTTCTTTGATTTTTTTCATAAATAATTTCTCTTACCAGATATTCATTCATTTTATTTGCCATTTCATTGTAGTTTTCTATCACATTGGCAATTTCTCTTGTTAATTTCATATGTTCTAAATTTATAATTTGAAGTTGATCTCCTTTAGTATGGCTTATTTTTTTACAAAATTCTTCTAATGGTTCAATAATTTTTTTTGTATAATAAATAGAAAAAGAAACCACTAATATCAATGCTCCTAAGAGAAATATACTATTCCACTTTATCTTTTGATTAACCTCTTCAAACATCCTTTCTTCTGGTATTACTTGAATAATTTTCCATCCGGAAAGCATGTTCTGTCTGGAACTTATATAAAAAATTTTCCCTTTACTCTGAAATGTATCTACTATTAGATTTTCTTTCATCATTTTTTGACCTTTATCAAAAATATATCCTTTTTCTTCTTTCTGATATAAATCTTCTCCGATATGAAACAGTTCCTGTTCCCCCGCCAAAATAAAACACTCACCGCTATTCTCATAAAAACTATTTTCTAAAATACTTTGAAATGTTTTATAGTTAATATCAACTGCCAAAAGAGCAATAGGCGTATTTCCATACATGTATAAAGGATATAAAAAAGTTAAAATATTCGTGTTATCCCCCTGTAAGCCCCCATAATAATATTCATTCTCTTTTCCTTCAAACAGCATCCATTCTTTTGTCATGTTTCTGATAGTTTTGACATATTCTTCTGGTATAGATGTATCCGTACAATAAATGTTTCCATATTCATTTACTATGGTAGCTCTCAAAATAAGTGTGTCCATAGAAGCAATATGTTTTAATGCATTGTCCATGTAATTCTGATTTTCGAATTTTGTACCGATATCATTTTTTTCATTATTTTCCAGCAAAATATTTCTAGCATAGTTATCCGTATAACAAATTTGTTTTAGTCCTTTTATATTATTTAAAGATATAGTAATCATATCGTCTATCCGCTCCCCAGCGGTCTTCATTTTCAAAACTTCAGCCTGTCTAATTTCTTTTATATTAATTCCATACACAACAAGATTTACTATAAAAATTGCAACGGTTATCACTAAAATCACACTTACAAAGGTGCTTCTAAAAGAACGATTTTTCATTTGTTACTACCTTTCTATCAATTTTTTTATCTTTGTAAAGCAAAAACAGGAAGGGTGTCAGTAATTTCTGACATCCCTCCCTAAATATTAAGACTTTACAGCTCCTTGTGTCAAACCTGAAACAATATGCTTCTGTGCACAAGCATATGCTATCAAAACTGGAATCATAGCAATAAGGTAAGAAGCAAATGCTAAGTTATAATCAAACGAATATTGTGATTTAAAATTATATTGAAATAATGGCAATGTCCACATATCCTGTGACTGATTTAATATTAATAAAGGCATTTGAAAATCATTCCATACCCATAGCGCATTCAACACAAAGATTGTAGCAAGAATTGGTCTAATCATAGGAAGTACAATTTTTACATAAGCCTTTACCGTACCACATCCATCAATATAAGCAGCTTCTTCCAAATCTCTAGGTACAGACCTGATATAATTCACAAGTAAAAATACCCCTTGAGAAGATGCCAATGTAACACACATAATGATTAAGCCAGGTATATTACATAAATTTAATTTTGAAAGATATTTTACTAATGGTACCATAATAACTTGAAATGGTACAAAAATACCAGCCAAAAGATAAAAATACATAGTCTTATAATACCTTTTTTCCATATTTCGTGCTATGGCATAAGAACACATTGGAATCAAAACCATAATAAGAAATACAGACACCAAGGTCACCACTGCTGAATTCCTAAAAAACACAAAATAATTTGCTTTTTGAAGAACATTTACAAAATTTCCTAAATAAAAACTCTGCGGAAAGGAAAAAAAGCTTTGAGAAGATTCCTGTGGTGTCTTTAAAGCGGTAATGATAGTAAGATAAAAAGGATAGAGAATAACTATCATTCCTGCAATCAATAAAACATAGGACAATATCTTTAATATTCTGCTACTTTTACTTCTTTTCATCTTACTCACCTACCTGTTTATTACTTGTCAATCTCAGTGAAAATGCCGCTACAGCCCCCACGATTACAAATAAAATCATAGATTCCGCCACTGAAATGCTAAATTTTCCTTCATTGATCGCATGACGATATATCAATAACCCTACTGCTTCTGTTGACTGTGCAGGCCCTCCATTAGTCATAACTTTAATATAGTCAAATACTGTCAAGCCGGCTTTTGCCTGTGTGATAATTACCATATTTAATACTGGAATTAAGTACGGTATAATCACATTCCAAAATCTTGCCCAGTTTCCAGCTCCATCAATCGTTGCTGCTTCTAAAAGTTCCTTCGGTACACTCTGCAATCCTGCTATAAAAAGCACTGTAGGAATCGCACAGCCCTGCCAAATATTTACCATCAAAATAGCAACGGCCGCCAGTTTAGGATTTCCAAGAGGGCTTGTAGACAACGCCTCTATATTCAACATTTCGCCTATAACTGGAACTGCTCTATAAAATAACTCATTCCAAATCAATCCAACAGTAACCATGCTTATGACTGCTGGAATAAAATAAATAGAGCGAAAAAGAGTAGATAATCTCTTAATTCTGTTTAACGCCAATGCTATCATAAGAGGAATAACTATAAGAAGTACCACTAATGCTATCGTATACCCAATATTAAACCATAGGGCTTCCCTAAATCTTTCGTCAGTCAATACTTTTACATAATTCTCCAGACCAACAAACGTATAATCTTTAGAAATACCGTTCCAATCTGTAAAGCTATAATACACTCCAATTAACATAGTTACCAAAAAGAATATTGTATATAAAATTACAGTTGGCAATGTAAAAGCAAACATAATACGATTCTTCTTTGATTGTGAGCGCATTTCTTTTATTTCAGTTTTACTTATTCTCTTCATTCACAACACCTTCTTAACAATCACTTAGAATCTTCCACCGCTTGATTCCAGTCATTTGTCATTTCTGTTAAGAATGCATCTACATCCTTATCCAATAATACATTCTGGATTTTTCCTCTTTTTGTATCTTCAAATCCTGTTGGAGGATATGCTCCCTCTGCTTCAAATCCATTTGCTTCTACATAGTCAAAAAATGGCTGGAACTGAGGAACTTCCGCTTTTACTCCTGTTACACAAGATGGGCTCTTGTCATTATCTGTATAAATCTGAGCCCCTTCTACAGAAAGTGCAAAAGATAAAAATTTATCAATGGCTTCCATTTTTTCCGGTTCATCTGCTATCTTCGCATTTACACAAAAACCAGTATCTACAGCCTGTGTTGCAATTGGCTTTCCATTATCATTCGGAAGAATAGCAAATTCTACATTAAAGTCTGGATTTGCACTCAAAAATGATGGCAATGTCCAACTTCCTTGAATAAACATCCAACCTTCTCCGTTTGCAAAGTCATTAATCGCCTGGTCATAACCAAGAGCAAGTGAATCTTCATTAGCATAATCCAACAATTGAATCATTTTTTCTACACTACTTTTAAATTCCGGAATCGTCTCAAAAGACTCTTCTCCCGCTTTCATCTTTTCATATTCGTCTTCATGGCTTCCTAAATCTCTTGCTTCAATATTAGACCACAAATTAGAAACTACCCAAGAGTCTTTATTTGGTAAAACAAACGGTGTTTCTCCTTTAGCCTTAATTTCTTCAGCAAGAGCAATTAATTCATCCCATTTGGTAGGCATAGTATAGCCAGCTTCCTCAAACTTATCTTTATTGTAATAAACTCCCATAAAATTGACATTGTATGGAGCCATGTAATTTTTCCCGTCTTTTGCCTTTACAGCATCCAGATACTTGCTATCTATATTTTTCATATAATCCTTTTCTGATAAATCCAACAGCAATCCTTCATCCTCAAACTGCACAAATTGTGCATCTGTTGGCCAGTGATTCATCATATCTGGAAGATTATCACTGCTAGCTCTTGTCATTAAAACTTCCTGAGCATCTGGAACCACATTCTGTTTAATAACAATATCTGGGTTTTTTTTCTGAAATGCTTCAATTACTTTGGTATAGCTTTCTGCTGCTTCACGTTTTACTTGCACAAATTCAATTTCTACCTTACCTGAAGATTTTTCTTCACTCTTTCCTGAATCTGTCTCTTTTTTCTGTCCGCATCCAACTACAAACATTGAAGCCATTGCCAAACACAATGTCACTGCCATAATTTTTTTCTTCATGCTTTAGTCCTCCTTAATGTTTTCCTTTGATGAAGAAATTATATCACTTGTATATTTTTACTCATATAAATCCTTTTACTCTATACACTTTGCACATATAATTTTTTTTACATCTTTCATACAATAAAAAGAGTCTGTTGTTTCTCATATCCATTTGCAACTATTTTCAGTTGCACTTTTACGTACTATGATGTATACTATAAATAACGGAGGAATAGACTATGGGACAAAAGGAAAAACTAATTCAACGATTAAAATCAAAACCGAAAGATTTCACTTTTGATGATGCTGAAACATTACTTAATTATTTAGACTATATTCGCTCAAACAGGGGCAAAACAAGTGGTTCCCGTATCATATTCACAAATGATGAACATGGCAGCATTTTACTTCACAAACCGCACCCACAAAAAGAATTAAAAGCTTACCAGATTAAACAGTTGTTAGAAATTCTAGAACAGGAGGGTCTCATATGAATAATACGATCCAATATAAAGGATATCTTGGCAGTGTTGAATTTTCAGAAGAAGATGGTATTTTCTATGGTAAAGTCATGGGGATTCGTTCCCTTATTTCTTACGAAGGAGAAAATGCGAAAGATCTTCTGGATGATTTTCATGGAGCTATTGATGATTATCTTGAAACCTGTAAATCAGAAGGAAAGGAACCAGAAGTTGCTTACAAAGGAAGTTTTAACATCCGAATTTCTCCAGACCTCCATAAAAGACTTGTTATCTATACAACAACACATCAGATGTCATTAAACAGATATATTGAAGAAACTTTGGAAAATTCTCCGGCTGCCCTTTAAACATTTATCCCCACTCAGAATCATCTGAGTGGGGATAAATGACATAATATTTTCCTCTAGCACTTTTACCAAAACCATATCTCGCAAATGATACTATGTGTACTTCTTGCCCAGCCCATATCCTTTTATTTTCATACCATAGAAATTCGTTTCCATTTTCCCTTTTTATACCGTATTGTAAAACAAATTCCTCGAAACAGCCAATCCACAGACATGGCAACCCATATTCCGAACACCCCCATACGACAATATACGGCAAACACCACACTACAGCCAATTCTGAAAATCCACATGGAAATAATAGATAAAATCATAGGAAATTGTACATCTGCTGCTGCGCGCAGTGTGTTTGGAATAAAAAAAGATAATGGCCATACAGTTACTACACAAATACAATAATAAATCAAAATTTTATATGTATATCCACTTGCCTCCTGGGATAATCCATAAATCTGAATAATAGCGGGTAACAATAACACCACAATGCCATTCGATATCCATAAACAAACATATACCAGTCTTGTCAATTTCCTGGTATAATAGCCTGCCTGTTGATAATCTCCTGCTCCTATACACTGAGCTGCTACTGCCAGCATTGCATAACCCATAGCTGTTCCAGGAAGAATTGAAAAAGTTGCAATGTTATTAGCAACTGCATTTGCTGCAATGGATGCAGTTCCAAATCCAGATACTACGCTAAGCACCAAAATTTTCCCCAACTGAAACATACTATTTTCTAATCCATTTGGAATCCCTATGTATAAAATCTTTTTTAACAATCCCCAATCTGTTTTCAAAGAAATCGGATGTAAAATTCGAATTGGACTCTTTATGCTATCCAATACAACTGGCATATCTCCTGTGGAAAAATACAGGTTGTATCAACCAATTCGATGAAATTTTTCAGAGTGGTGTCCAAATCATTCTGGATTTATTTCAGAGGGAACAAGACCATGAGGAATATTCTCCTTACCGCTTTACCAGGCAAAACACCTACCCTACGGAAACCCTTTCCAGAAATGGCAATGGCTCCCTTACCAAACCCTTACCAAGCCAAGCATTGGATTGATTTGGTCTGGTTTTCGCCCAGGTGATGATGCCTGTTAAAAAAGCAGATCCAATGCGGAATTGGAACTTATGGAAAAGCAAAAATCAAAGAATTCGACTGGATTTATGCTTATGAAGTAGATGGATATGGAATGTATAATTTGATAGACGATGCGAATGTGCCAAGCCTGTTATCTATCCCTTATCTTGGATACCCTGGTGATACTCAGGTAACTCAAAACACCAGGCGTTTTATCTTAAGTCAGGGAAATCCTTTCTACTATGAAGGAAAACAAACCAGCAAAATTGGAAGTCCTCATACTAAGGTAGGTTATATTTGGCACATTGCTATGGAAGGATTAACTTCCTCCGATTCTGACTACAAATTAGAAATGCTTCAAAAAATGGCTGCTACCACAGCCGAAAAAGGTTTTATGCATGAAAGTTTTTTCTGTCAAGATGCCTCCCTCTATACCAGAGAATGGCTTCCCTGGGCTAATGCCATGTATTGTGAGCTATTTCTGGACTACCTTGGATATCAGTTGAAAATTTAATGTAATATTCACTGGCTTAAATCTCATGAAATGAGATTCCCTCACCAGAACCGTATCTCCCAGGCTTGCTACTTTCTTCTTATAATTTGCAGTATTGCATTTCTTGTTCCTGTCTCAGTCTCAAATCAGTCTCAGATTGGTCTCACGAATGATACTACGTGAGACCAATCTGAGACTGAATGAGACTAAGACAAAATTTTTACTGCAAAATCCAAGTTGATGTCTTTTTATCGTACACAGCACCTGTCACCCTTTTAATTTTCGCATAATCTCTAAACACCGTTGCTCTTGATATATCAAGTTCTGCCATTACTTGTTCAACAGACAGATGTAGATTTTCACAAATCATATTATAAATTTTTTGCTCTCTTTCTGATAAATTTTTCTTCTCTTTCACCTCTTCTGCTGCCACCTTGTCCAACGGAATAATGATTCTAAACACATCACTTTCAATCAATTCCGGCTTGCCACCATCTGAATACATTGGCGTATATTTATAAAGATTTCTAACACCTGAACCAATGGTGTCTGTTCTACCAATATTTGCAAAAATTGTTGAATTAACGGATTCTTAGAATATGGTGTAAATTCATCACTCATAATGTTTCCATGACGTCTTGGAATACACCAGTTTTCTGTTCTCAACCAATCTTTTTCAATGATTACCTTTGCCGGGAACGCACTGGAATAATCTCTATGCACAAGAATATTGGCAATGACCTCTCTGGCAATAATACCTCTAATACTTGTATTTACATTATCAATTAGAAAAAACTTATCAGAAGTATGCTTTGCCACAAACTCCATCAGAAGATCATATGCTTCTATCAGATTTGTTGTCACTAGCAATCTGTCATCATATCTATCAAGATTTTCCACTCTATATATTGCATCTGTAATATATCCAGGACAACAAGAACGTATTACTTCGTCCTTCCCAAATAACAAAACACCTGCCAGATTATACCCTTGAATGCCTGATGAAAAATCTTTTTCCCACAGACCTGCACTTTTCAAAATTTCTTCATCAGCCATCTTCAACCAAAGATGATCCGGATTTTTACTCCTTGCAAGATTTCTTACTTCATCCATTAAATCCATGCGCAAATCATCTGTTGTAACATACGGAAATATCTTATGTTCCGCATATGTATTACTCTTTCTGTTATACATATTTTGTAATTGAAGAGGTGAATCTGTAATATCCATATCACCATCTTCATTTCTGTCATATATCCTGTTTGCGCACCTTTCTACCGTGGATGTTGGCGGAACATATACCCATAATAACGTCATCCCTTCATATTCCATATCCTCTATCGAAAGATATAACGTTGGTGACATTTTATCTGAATTATTAAGTTGGTTCACAAAATTCTTTTTCATATCCTTGACCATATTCATATTAATGCCTATTGGGGTACCATCATCCTCTACCCCCATAATAATATATCCGCCATATCTATTAGAAAATGAACACACCGTTTCATACACATCTTCCTGAATACCATGCTGACAGGTTTTGTATTCTACTGTTATTTTTTCATCTTTTGTAAGCAAATCCCTCATAAATTCACTTGTCATCTTATCTCCTCCAATTTTGCATTGACAAAAACCATTTATTGTAATTTCATTTGTATTTACCTGCTTACATTGAAATAACAGCCATCCTTTTATATATACTTCTCCTCCAGCCCCTTCACCACATCTTCAAATCCCATGAAATGGGATGCCTTTACCAGAACCGTATCACCTTCCTGCAGCACTCCCCCAAGCTCCTGCAGCAATTCCTCTTTTGTCTTAAAATGCAGTATATTTTTTGTAGGCGCTGCATGTCTGGCCGCCTCTGCCATATACTGGGACAATTCTCCCACGCAAATAAGCAAATCCAGATTTTTGGAAGCAGCATACACACCTACTTCCCGGTGCATTTCCACTTCTTCTTTTCCCAGTTCTCCCATATCGCCCAGGATTGCCACTTTTCTTCCCAGGGCGTCTGTGAGTACATCCAACGAAGCTTTCATGGAAACCGGGTTGGCATTGTAGCAGTCATCCACTACGGTATATTTCCCTGTGTCAATAATATGGAATCTTCCGCTTACCGGCTGCAGACTCTCAATTCCTGCCTTAATTTCCTCCAGATTCAGACCATAGGTCAGTCCCACAGCAGTTCCTGCCAAAGCATTATAGACCATATGATGTCCCGGAATAGGAATCAACACAGAAAAGCTGCCCTTCTCTGTGTGAATACAGCAGGAAATGCCTTTCAACCCTTCTGGTTTGATTTCATCTGCCCAAATTCCACCTTTATTTTCAATTCCAAAGAACATTGGTTTTATGCCTTTTACCTCTTCTACTGTGACCAATTTATCATCATCACCATTTAAGATAACATGTCCTGTTGGCTTCAGGAAGTCAAAAATCTCTGTTTTTGCCTTTAAAATCCCGTCTCTTGATTTCAAAAATTCCAAATGGCACAGACCGATATTGGTAATTACGCAGGTGTCCGGTTTTGCTATTTTTGCCAGACGGTGCATTTCTCCAAAGTCGCTGATTCCCATTTCCAGCACTGCAATTTCATGTTCCTGTCTCAGTCTGAAAACCGTCAGGGGCAGTCCCAGTTCATTATTAAAATTCCCCTGGGTTTTTAAGGTATTATATTTCCGGGAAAGAACTGCTGCAATCATTTCCTTTGTGCTTGTCTTTCCCACGCTTCCTGTAATTCCAACCACTGGAATGTTAAGCTGTTCCAGATAATATTCTGCAATATCCTTCACTGCCTGAAGAGAAGATTTTACTAAAATGTAGGGATAAGGCTTTCCGCCCAGGTCTCTTTCCGATAAGGTTGCCAGAGCGCCTTTTTCCATAACATCCTCAATAAAATCATGGGCATCCGCCCTTGCACCTTTAATAGGCACAAATAAGCCGCCTTCTTCTGCTTTTCTGCTGTCTGTGAAAATGCTCTGGACCTCCAGATGTTTCTTCTCCTCTGGTCCAACATAAATCCCTTCACAGGCTTTGGCAATATGTTCAAGTGTCAGATTCTTCATTGCTTTTCCTCCTGAATCCCTTTTTGATCTCCTACTGATATTTTTTCAGAGAAACTTCAATAAGTTTTTCACAAAGCTGTGGATAATTCATTCCAATCACACTGGCTTCCTGTGGAATAAGGCTGGTAGGTGTCATGCCAGGCAGTGTGTTGGCTTCCAGACAGTACATGCTTCCGTCTTCTTCCATAAGGAAATCCAGTCTTGCATATGCCTGGAGATTTAAAGCCTCGTAACCTTTTTCTGCATACATCTGCATTTCTTTGGTAAGAGAAGCAGACAAATCTGCCGGACAGGTTTCCACGCAGGAGCCTGCTGAGTATTTATTTTTGTAATCATAAAAGCCTTCCAATGGAGCAATCTCAATCACCGGATATGCTTTTCCATCCACAACTGCTACGGAAAACTCTCTTCCTGTAATAAACTGCTCTACCACCACCTGATTTTCGTAAGAAAACGCCTCCATAAGAGCTGCCCCGTATTCCTGCTGGTTGTGGGCAATGCATACCCCAACACTGGAACCGCCGCAGCAAGGTTTTACAATAACGGGAAAGTCCATGCCATAATCGGATAAATAGCTGCTACACTCTCCTTTTTCCAGGGTCATTCCCTTTGGTGTTGGAACACCTTTAGCTTCAAATACCATTTTGGTAATCCCTTTGTCCATAGCCATTCCGCTGCTTAAAGGTCCGCAGCCTGTATATTTAATTCCCATTAAATCCAGCACAGACTGTACCTTTCCATCTTCTCCATTAGCCCCATGGAGAGCCAGAAAGACAATATCTGCTTTCTGACAGATTTCTAATACATGAGGACCGAAAAACTCTTTTCTGGTTTTCATAACTTCTTCAAGGTTGCTGCTCTGTTTTCTCATCCAGGCTGCTGCCTGCTCTGTATCATATTTGTCTGAAAAAAGTTCTCCTTCCATGGATTCTTTTCCAAAATAAGCATCTACTAAAATTGCCTTGTGATTTCTTTCTCTTAATGCCTGACAAACTCCCTGACCTGATGAAATGGAAACCTCCCTTTCTGTGCTGTTTCCTCCTGCCAAAACTACTATATTCATATTGATATTGTTCTCCTTTTCAAAGGTTTTCTTCTAATTGTATACCACAACCGGCACACCTTTTTCTATGTTGTTATAAATTTTCTCTGCATTCTCATACGGTGTATTCACGCAGCCATGAGAACCATCATTCATATAAATGGAACCGCCAAAACTATTTCTCCAGGTGGCGTCATGAATACCTGTGTTAGCATAAAACGGCATCCAATAATTTACATGAGAGTTATATCCCTCACCAACCAGAGTAGCGTCTCTTTCTTTATACATAATGGCATAAACACCTGTGTGAGTATCCCAGCCTTTATTGTGATTTCCTGTTACAACATCTGTAGATACCAGAAGCTGTCCGTCCTTGAAGAACCACATATGCTGTTTGGAAAGGCTGATTTCCACATAAGTATCTCCAATCTCATCTTTTTCCCTGCGGTATGCAGTGTATGTATATTCCGGTGTAATGGTTTGAGACTGTCCGCTTTTAATTGCATCCAGAATCTTGGTGGTGGTATCATTTGGCGCAATGACCCATCCATAATCACCGCCAGAAACGGTAATATTTTGTCCATCTGCTGTAGTAAATGGTCTGGATGTCCCAAAGGTATCATATTCATACTTTAATTCCTGTACATAAGCTTTCGCTTTCTCATGGCTCAGGTCAATATTCCCTTCTTCATTGACAACAAGCCAGTCTTTCATAACTTCTTTATCCACGATTTCCTGCCTGTCCGCAAAATCAATGGTAACCGTTACGTTTAAAAATGCATTTCCCTGGTCGCGCTGCTTCACCAGATTTTCATCTGTACTTACAACCTCCGGACTGGTATAGCATCCTGCTTCCTCCAGATTCACCTTGGATGCTCCTTTTGCTATAGCATCCTTTACGGTTGCTTTTACTTTTTCCTTGTCCAGTTCCGTTCCCACGGTTTCCGGGATAATTTCGTATCCATTTTCTGTTACTTCCAAATGGGCATTGGCAGGTTTCACCATATTTTCTTCCTGAACTGCTGTTAACTGGTCCACTGCCGCATTTACCGCTGCTTCATCATAGGTTGTCGTTGCAGACATGGTATAATCTTTGGCATGAGCAAAAGAAAGAAACCAGGTAAACGGATTCTGCTGTTTCTTTAATTCCTTAATCTTCCCATCATCCACATACTCCATACCAATCTTTGCCGCACTGATGGTCTCTGTCTTGTCCTCCCGCTCCTGAATCACCAGTTCATAGGAAGCAATCTGACTCTTAATGTCCTTTTCCACTTCCTTCACCGTCTTGCCAGCGCAGTCAAATCCATTAATCTTAGAGCCGGAATAAAAGTGTTTAGAATAGTAAAACACGCCTCCGGCATATACCAGCGCCAGAATCAGCACGTATGCAACTAACACTCCCAGAACAATTTTCTTCGCTTTCTTGTTTTTTCCCTTCTTAGATTTCTTTTTTGCCATATACATTTCCCCTTATTGCTTTGTGTTAATATGTTACCTGGCTGTGAGATTTCCTGATTTCTTATTTATCCCACAACGTGTGATTATTGTACCACACTTTTTTCCATAAAGAAAGAGACTGCTGCACTTCGTACCACAGTCCCTCTCTCAGTATAAATCGCTGCTTTTCTTCTTTAGTTTTCCTGTAACAGCTTTTCAATGCTTACCAGCTTCACACTCAGCACAAAAATTTCTGTTGCTGTCTTTAATTCCTCTACGGTTGGGAAACTTGGGGCAATACGGATATTGCTGTCATGGGGGTCAATACCATATGGGTAAGTAGCGCCGGCTTCTGTCATTTTTACCCCTGCCTGGGCTGCCTTTGCCACGATTTTCTTTGCACATCCGTCCAGTGCATCAAAGGAAATAAAGTAACCTCCATTTGGTTTTGTCCAGGCGCCGATTTCTGCGCCGCCCAGCTCTTTTTCCAGAGTATGCTCTACCATTTCAAATTTCGGACGGAGGATGTCTGCATGTTTCTTCATATGCTTATGCATGCCCACAATACCGCCAAAGAAGCGCACATGACGAAGCTGATTAATTTTGTCATGGCCAATGGTCTGTACTGCCATGTGTTTTCTCACATCATCCAGGTTTCTGGTGGATGCTGCAACCGCCGCAATACCGGAACCCGGAAAGCTTACTTTAGAAGTAGACACAAATTTGTAGGCTAAATCAGGGTTTCCTGCCTTTTCACATTCATCCAGAATTTCAAGGAGAAAGTCCTGTTTATCATCATAGAGATGATGAATACAATAAGCGTTATCCCAATAAATGCGGAAATCCTCTGCCGCTGGTTTCAATCTTGCAAATCGTTTTACTGTTTCTGCGGAATAGGTAATGCCCTGTGGATTAGAGTATTTCGGCACACACCAGATTCCCTTAATGGCAGGGTCAGAACTTACCAGTTCTTCCACCATATCCATATCCGGTCCCTCTGCAGTCATGGGAACATTAATCATTTCAATTCCAAAATACTCTGTAATTCTAAAATGTCTGTCATATCCCGGAACAGGACACAGAAATTTTACCTTATCCAGCTTGCACCATGGAGTGCTTCCACATACACCATGAGTCATAGAACGGGATATTGTATCAAACATGACATTTAAACTGGAATTTCCAAAAATCACAATATTATCCGGAGTTACTTCTGTCATCTCTCCTAACAGGCGTCTTGCTTCCGGAATACCATCCAGAAGGCCATAATTACGGCAGTCAACTCCTGCTTCACTTTTTAATTTATCTGTACTTTTCAATTCTTCCAGCATATCCATAGCCAGCTCTAACTGCTGTTTAGATGGTTTTCCTCTGGACATATCCAGATTTAATCCTTTTGCTTTTACTTCTTCAAACTGTTGTTCTAAATCGGCTTTCATGGCCTGTAACTGTTCTTTGCTGAGTTCTCTGTACGGTGTCATGGCTTTCCTCCTGGTTTTTTATTCGTTGCAATCTATTGTATTCCAAGATATGATTTTATGTCAAGCATTTCCTGCATTTTCTTCTTTTAAATATCCTTTTCCTATTTTGATATGCAACTTTTTCACACTCTTCTTGCATTTTACTCTCTTACTGGTTTTTTCTTGTTCCGAAAATCCTTCGCGGTATCAATAAAAGTTCATGCATGAGAAGAGGTACTGCTGAAATGCAGAGTAACAGCTTCCATTCCCCAAAGGTAAGTCTTGCTGTATGGAAAAGTGACACAAAATAAGGGATTTCCGTTACCATAATCTGAAGCCCAAGCCCCAGGCAGAAGGCCAGAATCATCAATGGATTTTCCAGGTGATTCATCCGAAACACAGAACAGTCTCTGTCCCGCATACCTATGGCATGAAAAAGCTGGGAAACCCCAAGAACAGTAAACGCATAGGTCTGCCCGCCCAGATGAAATGCATATAAAGTAAGCCCGGCAATCAAAATCCCGTAAAAAACAGTAAACATCCATCCCCCATGAGCAAACAGTCCTTCTTCTGGCTCTCTTGGCTTTTTCTTCATTAAGATTTCTGTGTTATTTTTATCCACCCCCAGCGCCAGCGCCGGAAGGGAATCTGTAATCAGATTTACCCACAGAATATGACTGGCTTTCAAAGGAGATGGCAGCCCCAAAAGCACTGCCAGGAACATGGTAATCATCTCTCCAAAGTTAGAGGAAAGCAGGAAAAGAATGGATTTTTTAATGTTCACATAAATGCCCCTGCCCTCTGCCATGGCTTTTTCAATGGTAGAAAAATCATCATCTGTGAGAATCATATCGGCTGCATTTTTTGCCACGTCTGTTCCGTTTCTTCCCATGGCAATTCCAATATCTGCTGTCTGAAGAGAAGGCGCATCATTTACCCCGTCCCCGGTCATAGCCACAATTTTTCCATTTGCCTTGAATCTTTGAACAATACGCACCTTATGAGCCGGTGTTACTCTGGCAAAAACCCGAATGTTCTTCATACGTCTGGCAAAAGCCGCATCACTGATTTCCTCCAGTTCCCTGCCTGTCATACATTGTTCTATAGAATCTGCAATCCCTATCTTCCTGGCAACTGCAAAGGCAGTATCCTTATAATCTCCGGTAATCATCACCACCTGAACGCCTGCTTTTTTCAAGGTTTTTACAGACTGCGCTACCTTTTTCTTAGGCGGGTCAATCATCCCTGCCATTCCTGCAAAAACCAGATGATTGGTAAGCTCCTCTTCTGAATGTCCGGTAACCCGCTCGCGATATCCAAGGGCAAGCACCCGAAGTCCATCCCTTGCCATAGTTTCCATTGCCATGCGGATTTTCATTTTGGCAGCCTGGGTCATGGGTTCTGTATGGTCTTTTTTCCGCACATAAGTACAGCGTTCTAAAATATAATCACAGGCACCTTTTACATAGACTGTCTCATGTCCGCTGTCTTTATGTACGGTCGCCATATATTTTTTTTCAGATTCAAAAGGAATTTCCATGACTCTTGGATACTGCCGCACCAACTGTTCTTTGTCATATCCCAGTTCTTTTCCCATATGAAGGAGGGCAAGCTCTGTAGCATCGCCGATTTCCTGTTTTCCCAAAACACTGTTATTACACAAAAGGAATCCCTGCGCCAGCCTTGGACACTCCCTTTTTCTTACCTTGGAAACCGGCAGTATGGTGTCATTTCCATAAAGCTGGGTTACCTTCATTTTATTTTCTGTAAGAGTCCCTGTTTTATCGGAACAGACAACGCCAACACATCCCAGTGTTTCTACTGCGGGTAATTTGCGGATAATGGTGTTTACCTTTACCATTCTGGCAACACCAAGAGCTAACACAATGGTCACAACTGCCGGAAGTCCCTCTGGAATGGCTGCCACTGCCAGAGAGATTGCCAAAAGGAGCATTTGCAGAAGGTTCCGGTGTTGGAAAAGCCCCAAAAGGAATAAAGACACACACAATACAACTGCAGCTACACTCAGCAATTTCCCCAGGTCTCCCAGACGTTTCTGAAGAGGCGTTAATTCTCCCTGGTGCTCTCCCATCATATCTGCAATTTTCCCAAGCTCCGTGTCCATTCCGGTAGCTGTAACCACGCCTTCTGCACTGCCCTTCATAATCTCTGTAGACATATATGCCATATTTTTCTTTTCTGCCATGGGCAGTCCAGCCTCCAGTGGTTTTGCATTTTTTGCCACAGGCAGAGATTCTCCTGTAAGGGCAGATTCATTGACAGAAAGCCCCTGAACCTGAAGCAGCCGCAAGTCTGCCGGAACCTGATTTCCGGCTTTTAATTTCACAATATCTCCCTTTACCAATTGGTCTGCCGGAATTTTCTCATAAGCTCCATTTCGTTTTACAATGGCTGTGGGAGCTGTCATATTCTTTAAGGCTTCCATGGCTTTCTTAGCCTTACCCTCCTGTATCACCCCAACAGTGGTATTTAAGGTAATGACAGCCAGAATAATTGCTGTATCGCTAAATTCACGAAGCAAAATAGAAATAGAAGCAGCCAGAAACAAAATGAAAATCATTGGATCATTTAACTGTTCCTGAATCATATCCCAGACAGTATGTTCTTTTGTTTTCTTCAGGGTATTTGTGCCATCCTGTTTCAGCCGCTCTCTGGCCTGTGCATCTGATAAACCATTTTTCTCATTTGTACCTAAAGCATCACATACTTCCTGCTGCGTTAATGTTTCATACATGACATTCCCTCCCCGCAGCTACAGATAATAAACAGCTCATCTGATACGCTCTACCCAAGTGTATGCACGTACTATGCAAAAAAGAATTCTTTGCAATACTCCTTCAGCAGTTTTCTTCCCACCTCCATACCCGGAAATACAAAATCTTCCAGTTGTCTCACAGGCATAATCCCAAGCAGAGAGTTTGTCACAAACATTTCATCAAAAGTCTCCACCATTTCCGGAAGCAAAATCTGCTCCTGTATTTCATAGGTTTCATACAAATACTGCCGCAAAATTCCCGGAAGCATACCGCACCCAAGGGGCGGCGCCAGAAGCTTCCCTTTTTGCACAAAGAAAATATTGGTGGTGGCTCCCTCTGCTATTTCCCCTTTTGTATTTAAAAAAACCGGCTCCTGAATTCCCGCTTCTTTTGCTTTTCTCTTTTCCAAAATACAGTCTCCATAATTAAAGGTTTTATGATAAGTAAAGGGTGAGGTTTCATTTCTGCGTGTCTTTGCATACGCTGCTGTAAACCCCTTCTCATAATCTGCCGTTTGGTATGTATTTTCCCTGGTTGTTACCATTAAATTTTTCTGAGAGACTGTGATTTTCATCACGTTTCTTCCGGTCTGCATTTCAGGTTTTTCAAGAGCCTTCCCTACCTCCTCTTCAATCTGCTCTTTGCAAAGGGAGAGTCCCAGAAATACCGCTGCCTGATAAAGTCTTGCATAATGTTTCTCAAGGAGTACCGGAGTTCCATTCTCCACAGCAATGGTTTCAAATGCTCCCAGTCCAAAAAAATATCCGTCATCTTCCTGAATCATCTATTCTTCCTCCCAAAGTGCTTCCAGAACTGCCCTGGCTTTCTGCAGGGTTTCCTCATATTCAAATTCCAAATCTGATTCACAGGTAATGCCCCCTCCAACGCCAAGATGATAGGCGCCATCCTGATGTACTGCTGTCCGAATCACAATGTTAAAGTCACAATTCCCGTCAAAGGAAAAATACCCCATAGAGCCTGTGTACAAATTCCGTCTGTCATGTTCCAACTCATCAATAATCTCCATGGCCCGTATCTTAGGAGCTCCGGTAATAGAGCCCCCCGGAAATGCCGCGGGTATCAAGTCTACCGCGCTAAGTCCCTGACGCAGTTTCCCTACAATGGTAGTTACCAGATGAAAAACAGTAGCATAAGTCTCTACTGCAAAATGTTCTGTAACACACACACTTCCCGGTTCACAGATATGGTTCAGATCATTTCTCTCCAAATCCACAATCATTAACAGCTCACTGCGATCCTTTGAGGAATTTCTAAGTTCTTCCTTCAGGCGCGCATCCTCCTCTTCGGTCTCTCCTCTTTTCCTGGTTCCCTTAATGGGTCTGGTTTCAATGTTTCCATCCTTTACCTGCATAAACCGCTCAGGAGAAGCGCTTACAATCTGGAAATCTCCACACTGGAAAAATCCCCCAAAAGGCGCCGGATTATAAGTTCTTAAATAACGGTATACTTCATAAGGCTCTTTTTTGCTGTTTATGGTAAGCTGTTGCGTCATATTCGCAATGTAAATATCCCCTTCTACAATATAAGAAATCATCTGGTCAATGGCCTGCTTATAATCTTCCTTGGAAAAATTAGGAACAAAAGAAGCCAGATTTCCATGCTTATCCGGCTTTTCTGCTGTCCTGCAGCTTCTGATTTCCTCCTCCAGACGCTGCATGCCGCTGTCTGCATCCTCTGTTTCTCCCCGTGCTGTAAGGTACAACGCCTTCTCTAATTTGTCTTCTATAATAAAAAAATCATAAAACACAAACAGCGCCTCCGGCATATTTAATTTTTTCCCGTGGCGGCTCTCTATCTTTTCAAATTTTCTCCCATAGTCATAGGAAAAATATCCCACAGCCCCGGAAATCAGAGGCAAAGACGTGGGATTTTCCTCTTTGTATTGATTCAGATATTCCTTTAACGCTGCCTCCAGGGTTCCCTGGCTTTGTACTCCATTTTCAAAAAAAGTACCGTCTTCTTCTTTTAAAATCAAATATGGTTTTAAACCAATCACAGAATACCGTCCCAGTTGGTTTTCCAAAGAAGAGTCCAGAAAAACCGCCATGGGCTCATTTTTGTAGCATTCAAAAATATCCTCTGCTTTTTTATAAAAATCCAGTTTACTTACTTTGGTTTTCATGTCTGTTCCACCATTCCTTACTTATTTTTACAAAATTCTCCAGCAATTCATGTCCATACTGGGTAAGCACAGCCTCCGGATGAAACTGCACGCCATAGATTGGAAATTCTTTATGATGAATTCCCATAATTACCCCGTCTTCTGTGCTGGCATCCACTTCAAGAATCTCAGGGAAATTTTCATTTCCTACAACCAGCGAATGATATCTGGTTACTTCATAGGCAGTTGGCAGCCCTTCAAAAAGCCCATTCCCATTGGTGACAATCTTCGTAACTTTTCCATGCATGGGTCGCTCCCCTTTATGAATCTCTGCTCCAAATACATGTCCTATAATCTGATGTCCCAGACATATCCCCAAAACAGGGACTTTTCCAGCCAGCTTTTCCACAATCTCCCCGCAGTTTCCACAGTCTTTTGGACTTTTAGGACCAGGAGAAATCACTACCCCTTCCAAATTTCCCGTCTCCAACATTCTTTCTATTTCTTTTGCTGTAATCTTATCATTTCTTACTAATTCCACCTGTTCTCCACATTCCTGCAAATAGCAGGCAAGGTTATACACAAAAGAATCATAATTATCAACCATTAAATACATACTATTCTCCTTTTACCGGCGTTCCTGTTCCATGGGACGCACTTTCCTATGAAACAAAAGACTGCCAAAAAAGGCTCTTCTACATTGTAAGAACCTTTTTTGGCAGTCTTCCGAATATCGGGCACACCTGATATTTTTGTTGTCTCATTGTACCATAGGTGTGTACTGACTGTCTATTTCTTTTTATCCTATTAACACATTTGCTTTGTCCAATTTCACTCTAAAGCAGAATCTCCACAACCATAATGGTATTGCTTGCCTGCTCCCTTTCCTTCTGCTATACGGGAGTTTGACAGTTGAATATTGAAAAAAATGCTTGCAGGCCTCATAATACCTGCTTTTTTTGTGTCAAATTTTCTGTTTTATTTTATAGTATTATCTAGCAATATTATGTAGTGTATGATATACTATATCCAGGAGGGATTTGCCATGAAAGTAACTACGTCAAAATCAAAAAATTCTGAATCCTTTTATATCGCAAAAAGTTACATTAACAATAAAGGAAAAAGTACTTCTGTTAATGTACGAAAGCTTGGAACACTCAAAGAACTTTTAATCGAGCATGGACCGACTCGTGATGACGTTATGAAATGGGCAAAAGAAGAGGCACGTTTGGAAACTATAAAATATAAAAAAGAACAACAAGCAAAAGCTGTTCCTATCACTTTCCACTCTGATCAGAAACTTGATTACAACCAACAGGTTCTTTATCGTGGTGGGTATCTTTTCCCACAAGCCTATTATTATCGACTTCAGCTTGATAAGACATGCCGGAAATTAAGAGATAAATATAAATTCAAATACGACATTAATGCAATCCTTTCGGATCTTATTTATGCAAGGATACTTGATCCAACCAGTAAACGTTCTTCTTACAAGATCGCTTCTGAGTTTTTAGAAAAACCTTCTTATCAATTGCACGACCTATATCGTTCCTTAGATGTTCTTGGAAATGAAGCTGATTTTATCCAATCAGAAGTATATAAAAACAGCCATCTTCTAGGAAAAAGAAATGATAAGATCCTCTACTATGATTGTACGAATTACTATTTTGAGATTGAACAGGAAGACGGTGACAAGAAGTACGGAAAAAGCAAAGAACATCGCCCAAATCCAATCATCCAAATGGGAATGTTCATGGATGGAGATGGTATTCCACTTGCTTTTTCACTATTCCCAGGAAACGCAAATGAACAAACTTCCCTGAGACCATTAGAGACAAAAGTACTTCAGGATTTCGGCTGTACCAAATTTATTTATTGTAGTGATGCAGGTCTTGGTTCAGAAGCAATCAAACGAATAAACCATGCAGGGGAGCGGGCTTTTATCGTCACGCAGTCTATTAAAAAGTTAAATAAAGAGGATAAGAAGTGGGCTTTAGATAAAAACGGATTTAAGCGCGTGTCGGATGACACCCCTGTCAATCTTTCAGAAATCCCAGATGATGATAACGGATTGTATTATAAAGATGAACCTTACACACCTCATACCTTGCATCAACGGCTCATCGTAACCTATTCACCGAAATACGCACGGTATCAGAAATCTATAAGAGAAGCCCAGGTAGAACGTGCCGAAAAAATGCTTCAGACCGGAAATATAAAAAAAGAGCGTAAAAATCCAAACGACCCTGCCCGCTTTATTGGAAAAGTTGCGGCAACTGAGGATGGAGAAATCGCAAAAATCCATAACTATCTGGATACAGAAAAGATTGAGCTGGAAGCATTGTATGACGGAATATATGCTGTAACTACGGATCTGTTAGATGATGATGTGAAGGACATTTTAAAAGTCAGCGAAGGCCGTTGGGAAATCGAGGAATACTTCCGTATCATGAAAACCGATTTTGAGGCAAGACCTGTATTCCTTCATGATGATATACGCATAAAAGCACATTTTCTTATCTGCTTCCTCGCATTAGTAATCTATCGTTATCTTGAAAAAGACTTAGGAGATGTCTTCAGTTGTGAGACAATCTTAGATAAATTAAGAACTATGAATTTCGCCGATATACAAGAACAAGGTTTTATTCCACTTTACAAACGGGATAAGCTGACAGATGCATTACATGATGCTTGTGGTTTTGAAACGGATTATAAATTCATCACAAAGAGTCAGATGAAAAATATTCAGAAAAAAAGTAAGGGTCGAGAATAAAATACTATAGTTTAAAACGACGCCAAAAATCGCTGAACCCCAATGAAACCAAGGGACACAGCGATTTTTTCATTTCTCAACTGTCAAAGATAGGAATATATTCTAATCCTCTTCCATAATTCTGTCAATCTTTCGGGAGCTTTAGCAAAGAAGAATGTTGTGTCTTCTCTTTGCTTCCTATATAATATTAAGTAACAAAATATTCCATTCACTTTTTCAAAACGGGAAGGAGATGATGCCACACAAACTGATGCCATTTCACAAAAGATAAGATCACGAAAGTACATGAGACAAAACTACATAGCAAGATAAAAAGCAAGAGAGGTATGTTTCATGGCGAATATTACAAACAATACAATATTTGACGATGTCTTCCGCACGATGCTGGAGAAGATGCCGGAACTGGCCGTTCCCCTGATCAACGAAATCTTTGGTACATCGTACCCTGAAGACATAGAAATCATACAAAGGAGAAATGAGCATCAGACAAAACAGGGAGAGATCATCACAGATTCCCAGCTTCTGATTGCAGAAAAAATATACCATTTAGAGTGCCAGAGCACCCAGGACAGTGAGATGGTGGTACGCATGATAGAGTATGACTTTTCCATTGGGCTTGAGACCATGGAAAAAGAAGAAGGGAAATATCGGATGTATCTTCCCCATTCCAGTATCCTGTACCTGAGGGGAAACAAAAAAACCGAAAAGCTGACCATAGAAGTGGTGGCACCCGAAGGAGAAACCTGGGAATACAAAGTCCCGGCAGTGTACGTCGGACATTATACAAAAGAAGAAATCTTAGAGAAACGGTTGTTTTTCCTTCTGCCCTTTTATATCATGAGGTATGAGAAGGCAGACTTGGAAACAGGAAACCAAGAGTTAAACAAGATGCTGGAAGAATACAGAGAAATCGAAGAACGCCTGGAGAAAGAATTCCTGGAAATAGGAAAAGAAAAAGAATACCGTGACCTGATCGAGTTAATCATAAGAATAGCAGATTATATTCTGAGAAAACGAAAAAAAGCCAGGAAAGGATTTGGTGATGTTATGGGTGGAAAAGTATTAGAGCTGGAGTCAGACCGGCTGATAAAGCAGGGACTGAAACAAGGGATACAACAAGGCGTACAGCAAGGAATGCAGCAAGGCCGTGCCGAAGTAATCCAGATTATCAAGCTTCTGAGACAGGGGATGACCATAGGCGAAACCGCAAGGAAATTACAGCTTCCAGAAGAGGAGGTACAGCAGATCTGGAAGGAAACAGAAGGGTTTGTCAAGTAAAGTGTGTAAATTTTTTTGATTTTTTATCGGCGGTCGGGTTTGACCGCCGATTTTACATCTTTATTGATTTCCATAATTATTGAAACGGAAGATCACATTCGTCCACATCAGGTAATTGAAAAATAGTCGTGCTGGTGGGATTTTTTTTGAGACTGGAGATTAATACTATTTCATGGACATGTTCTTCTCTATCACTATCTTGATCATCCTCTGCCTTTTCCAATCCATGTAATCACTCCTGCTCTTTTTATTTTGCCACCGTATATAGTGCGTAAAAATATTCCCTCTTCTCCATCAATTCCTCGAATTTTCCCTGTTCTACAATCCTTCCGTCTTTCATGGTAATAATCTGATCATAGCGTTTCAGAAGAGCTTCTTCCAAAGAATGGGTTACTACAACTCTGGTTACATCCCTAATCTCCAAGATATCTGAAACTATCTCATATGCACTTTTCCTGTCCAAAGATGCAGTTGCCTCATCAACCAAAAGAACGGAAGCATGCTTCAACAAACTACGGGCAATAGAAATTCTCTGTTTTTCACCGCCTGAAAGTCCGCATCCGTTCTCACCACACTTATATAGCTGGCCTTTTTCCTTTATCAGTGCTTCTAATTTTGCCAATTGGAGAACATCCTGTATTTTAGAATCTGAAAATTCCTTATACATGGTAATATTCTCCCTTATAGTCGCATCAAAAACAAATACATTCTGCTGAATCATAGAAACCAGATGATACAACGAATCTTTGCTGATTTCTTTTATGTTGTATGCATCAAAAAAAATGCTCCCCCTATAATCCTCCATTCCTCCCAGCAGCAGATTTAAAAGTGTCGATTTACCACACCCTGAACTTCCTACAATGGCATAACTTTTGCCCTTCTCCAACCTCAAGGTGATATCATGTAATACCTCTGTGTTTTCCTCATATCTAAAAGAAACATGTTCTAAAGAAATTGCAGATTTTAATTCTTCTAATTCCAATTTTCCACCCAAATCATGATGTTCTGCGAGGGCTTCGGCCATCTTCTGAATCAATCCCTTAGCCGCTCTTCTACTAGCGACAAGCTGCCATATTTCCCCTATCGGTGACACAATAAAATTCATCAGATTCACAAATAATATAACTGTACCGGCTGTCATAGCATACTCTTTTACTACCATCCACACTCCTGCAAAAAACACACCAAACTGTGCAAACAAACTTGCTGTCATGCCTATCATGCCAACTAAGATTTTCACTTTTCTCCGTGCTAATTTACTCTGCTCTAATTCTTGATTTTTTCCTTTCAGGAGTCTCAGTATTTCCCTTTCTGCCTGAAAACTTTTAACAACAGAAAATCCATTTAAAACATCTTTTAAAACAGAAGAAAATTTTATATTTTCCTCAGAAACATGACGTTCTATTGGTTCCAATTTATTTCCGGTAAAAATAGATGCGGTTATTGGAACAATTGTCAGCAGAACCACGATTCCTGTCAAAAGCGGTGAATAAAATGACATAAGTGCAAATGCACCTACAAAACTAATTACATTACTGATAATCTGAAATTGACCTTCCAGATAGCCCGTCTCAATCACTTCCAAATCATTAGAAAGAGCAGAAATATAAACAGACGTATTTTCATTTCCAAAGGATAAGATATTTTTTTCCATCAGCTTATGTAACACACAATTTTTATAATTCTTGACTGCTGTAAAAATAAATCTTGGTTTTGAAACATAATCCATAATATAAGAACCAAAAACTAATCCTAAAAAAAGAAGGATAAAAACCGCAATCTCGCCTAAACTTTTAGAATGCTCAACCCCTGAAATGGTATCTGCCATTTCACGTATGATTAAGGAAATTCCGAAAAATAAAATACTGTTAAGAATGGTTGATATCAATGCAAGTATGAATGTCATCCTATTATGCTCATAGAACGTTCTTGTTAAAACCTTTTTTAATTTTTCTACATCACTTTTCATAACTCTTATTCTCCTTTTCTTTACATACATTCAGTTGGTATGTATATGTCCAAAAAAAATATTACTTTCAACAGTATTTCAAAATCTCTATACAGTTCCAGCAAATCAGCTGAGCTGAAACTGTATAAATATTCTCTCCATAAACTCAAAAATGCAACTCTTTTCTTTACACTGTCAATTCTCTGTTTTTCAAAAAAATTTCCATTTCTCTTAAACTATCTTCACTAAAAAGAGAAACTCCCATATGCTCAAAAAGTTCTTTTATAAAAAATATTTTATTGAACAGTTCCTCTTCAGACGCAGGATAAACAGATGGCATAAGCCAGATTTCCAACAATGGAATCAATTCGGACAATTCTTTTGCATATTTTGTCTGTATAGAACCATCCAAAACTCCTTCTTCCATAAGCTTTAAAAAATAAGGAGATAAATACTTTCTGTTGGATTCTAACATACTGGCCAGTATATGCGGATTCTTTAATAGCGGAATAAATTTTTTAGTTATTTGGTTATTATCCTGTTTTGCCTGATTTTCCTGATTTAAAATAATTGCTTTCTGCAGTTTCTGTAACCCTGTTAATCCTGTCTCTCTTTCCACTGACAAAAATGGATTATTTTCTTCAAAAATACGTGATTCCAAGGCTCTTAGAATGTCCTCTTTGGATTTGAAATGATGGTAAATAGCCCCTTTTGACAATCCACCCAGTTCATTTACAATATCCTGAATCGTTGTCTCTTCATATCCCTTTGTCAAAAAAAGAGTTTTAGATACATCCAATATTTTCTCAACTGTTAATTCTGGATATTTATTCCTCGACATTGTACACATCCCTTTACATTCTTTTGGTATGTATAATACCATAACCTTCATATCTTGTAAAGTTTTTTCATACTCTCTATTTCTGAGCCTTGACCTCTTCCAGACAACGGTGGCACAGCAAATCTGGGAAGAAACAGAGAGTTAAAACAGAATACCTGAGACCGGCATAAAAATCCCAGAGTCCAATAATCAGCTTTGAAAGGTAAAAATAATTCGCAATGATTTTGCTTGTTTTAAGGCAGATTCCTTTGCGATAAGGTACAATAAAAGAAAAACTTTATCGCAAAGGAAGAAAAAATGAGCAGAGAACAGGAACG
>SKEY01000269.1_pt1 | contig 89402 bp, 74 predicted proteins | sample 4843871 | NCBI WGS metagenome assembly SKEY01 (sample SAMN11008797, study PRJNA524170) | human gut metagenome | biome: Human fecal sample; material: Feces; isolation source: fecal sample from pouch patient p36 | host: Homo sapiens | place: Israel: Tel-Aviv | collected 2016-12-04
GTGCAGGGTACAAACTGGAGAAAGAAACATGTTAAATAATTTATACCGAAAACTTCATATTCTGTTTGCAAGTTCTGTTATGCTGATTATTACCCTTGTGATTTCCTTTGTTGTTGCGAACACAGTTCACACGGAAAAAATCAACGAAAGCACCTTGTTTCAAAGATTGACAACCTTGCTGATTTATCAAGTGGAAAGTGCTTCTTCGGATATGGATAAGGAACTTAAAGCCTACGAAGAAAGTTATCATATTTTTTCCTTGATTAGCGATACAAAAGGAAATACCATTTATCAGAGTAATTTTCCATTTCCAACTCCTACGGACAATCTGTTGCATGATGTAGAAAAGCAGATTTCTACACAACCATTATCACAAACAGAAAACAGCACAACTTCACAAGGCGGTTTTCTGGAAATAAGAGGAACACATCACGATACTTATTTTGTTATTCCTGCTACCATTCGGACAGCAAATGATACCGTATATCATGCAACCTTTTTTTATCAGACAGCCAGTTTGACGGATATTTTACAAAAGACATTGCCTATCTATCTTCTTATCTGGTTTTTGGCTTGTATCGTTGTTATCGTGCTGACCCGTTATCTGCTGAAAAAGTCGTTTGCTCCAACGGAACGGATACTGCAAAGCCAAAAAGATTTTGTTGCAACAGCGTCCCATGAATTAAAATCTCCACTTGCTGTTATGATTTCCAACACGGATATGCTTCTTGATAATGTTTCCTTAAACGAGCAGGCAAGGCAAGCCGTACAGACCATAGATTTTGAATGTATGCGGTTATCCCGTTTAGTCAAAGATATGTTGCTTCTGGCTTCTTCCGACGCTAAAACATGGACATTGCATAAAAGCACAATCAATGTAGATACCTTACTCATCACGTTATATGAAACCTACGAACCCGTCTGCATGAAGCAGAATTTAGAACTAAAACTGCATTTATCCGAGGAAAGTTATCCTGCCATGCTTACCGACAAAGACCGATTATTTCAAATCTTATGTGTCTTTATGGATAATGCCATTCAACATTCCAAGAATAATTCCTTGATAGAGATAGAAGTAATCGCCACTGAAAAGAATATTGATTTTTCTGTGGTAGACCACGGGCAAGGCATTTCTGATGAAGATAAGCACTATATCTTTGACCGCTTTTATAGTGGCGACAAGTCCCATGCAAACAAATCGAATTTTGGACTGGGATTAAGTATCGCCAAAGAATTAACCCAAATGCTGAACGGTGCAATAACTATTACTGATACTGCCGGTGGCGGCGCTACCTTTTCTGTTAAATTCCCTCTGAAATAGATTAAGGCTTGCAGATCATACATGATGTATGGAGCAAGCCTTTTTTCAAATCTTTGTCTTTTTTGTAATCTTGTAAGTATATTCTTCTGGCGTAGGGCGTTTATTTTCTGTACCTTGTAATGTCCCCCGTTTCAAATGAAATATTATATCGGCTTCTTTTGCCAATTCATTTGAATGTGTAACAAGCACAACACATTTGTTCATTTGATGAGCGCATTCTTTTAATAGCTCCATGATTTCTTGTGCCGTATTTTCGTCTAGATTCCCAGTGGGTTCATCTGCTAAAATAACGAGTGCGTCAGACGCTAACGCACGTGCTATTGCCACACGTTGTTGCTGTCCGCCAGAAAGTTTCAAAACATTCCGTTTGCTTTCTTCTTCTGTTAATCCAACCTTTTCCAAGATAGGTTGTGGCGGCAATTTTGATGTGAGAGATACATTTTCCTTTGGTGTTAAATAATCTATCAGATTGTAATTTTGAAAGATAAAGGCAATATTCTTTTTTCTATGTAGGGATAATCCAATCTTTTCTATGTTTTCTCCCTCATACAAAATACTGCCAGATGTTGCACTTTCTAATCCGCCAAGCAAAGATAAAAGTGTTGTTTTCCCACACCCAGACGAACCTAAAACTGCATATATCTTTCCACGTTCAATCTTAACATTTACATTTTTTAAGACATTTCTTTTATTATCATACGAATAATAAACATCTTTCATTTCTAATATAGTCATTCTATCATTTCTGCTTTGCCATAATGAGATCCTCCTTCAGTGCGGTACCTACATTGTACCATGATTTTTCTTATAAGGAATTCTCATTTTGACTTGTACTATTTATATTCTAGCACCAACTGTGATACTGCAAGAAAAGAAGCAACTGCATTGATGTGATACGTTGCATTATTTATATTTACCTTTGCAACAGTATTTAATGTTTTATCTGCCGAAATATTATCTTCTATATTTTTGGTGTTCAAAGAATAAATTTCTTTTCCGTTTTCTTCGGTTATTATGACAGACGCATTATTTCTAACAGAAAAAGAAACAATATTTTGGGTATTTGTTTCAACTCCATTTTTTTCTATATTTTGCACTAATGTTTGAAACTCAGATACAAATTGACTTTCTAAGTCGGAACGATAATTCTTAGGCAGAAAAATCATTACCATACCATAAATAAGAATACAGCAAATCATTAAAATAACCAGCATACTTATAAAAGTCTTTGCACTGACACTTTCTTTAATTCTCTTTTTCAATCCGATACCCCACTCCTCTGATTGTTTCTATACAGTCTACTTCTAGCTTTTTGCGAATGTTCTTAATATGGGTATTTACTATTTTTTCATCACCGAAAAAGTCATAATTCCAAATGCGATTTAATAAAGTTTCCCGTGAAAATACGCGTCCTTGATTTTCTAAAAGAAGTTTTAGTATTTCAAATTCACGGGCTGTTAATGAAACACTTTTATCATCAACAAATACCTCATAACTTTCTGTGTTTAATCGTATGTTTCTATATCGAATGGTAGAGCTGGTTATATCTTGCATATCCGTTCTTCTTAGCACAGCTTCAATTCTTTTTAATACTAACGGCATAGAAAATGGCTTAGTAATATAATCATCTGCCAGTACATCAAAACCTTTCATTTGACTTTCATCATCATCTCTAGCCGTTAGCATAATAATAGGGGTAGTGCTTTCTTTTCGTAATATTTCACAAACAGCATAACCGTCTATCTTAGGGAGCATAAGGTCTAAAAGGACTAAATCTGGTGTATGCTTTTTAAATAATTCAATTCCCATAATACCGTCAGAAGCAAGAATTACGATATATCCTGCATCTTCCAAAAATGCTTTGATTGTATTTTGAATTGCTATTTCATCTTCAATAATTAAAATCGTTTTCGACATCTATATCACCTCTATCAAAGCATAACATACAATTATGGAGATAGTGTGTAGTTGAATTATTTTTTCGGAAAACTGCTAATAAAATTTTATGTTTATCCTACAAGCATATCCTGTCTAATATCTCATCTATATTTTTCTGTTATCACAAATCTTTCCAAAGAAAGACTCCCCGGATAAACCGGGGAGCCTCCAGAAGCTCTTGCTAAAATTGTCCAAAATCTTATAAATTTGCAAGCCTTTCCTATCTCCTGTCAATATCCATCAGCTCTTTTTCTTCCTCTACTTCAAAAGCAAACACATCTTTCAAATGTCTGTTTAAAACACGTTTTCCTCCCTGATCTCCCTCTAACTTTAAAAGCTCCGGCACATATTTTTCGTGAAAAATTACCGGATTTCCATATTTTCCTTCATGGGCAACACAGCCAATTCCTTTTTGGGTTCTTAAAAATGCAGTTAAAAATTCTTCTATGGTCTGTTTTTTTAAAAATGGCTGATCTGCCACAAAAAACATATAATAATGTTCTGTTTCCCGTCTCTTACAGTTCTGTTGCCACGTATAGAATGCAGTTTTCAGACCAAGTTTCAGAGATGAGGAAATTCCCAGAATACTTTGTTCATTCTTTACAGCCTGGATTTCCTCTTTTTGCATAGTATCCAAAATTTCTTCATACTGAGTTACAACGGTAAGTGACTGCAGTTTTTTTTCCTGCTGTAGTTTTTTCAGGCGTTCCAGAAGATGCAGGTACATAGGCTTATCTTCTAAGAAAGCCAGCAATTTATTCCCACCAAATCTTCTGGAAAAGCCTGCCGCCAAATAAATAGCATGTACCTCTTTTTTCCAGCCATGAAGAAATACTGGAACCATCAGCATCTTCTGCAGATTGTTTTTGCTTTTTTCCGCACAGGGAAGTATATCTGCCTGATTGAAAATCACCGCCAGCTTTGCTTTTGGAAATTCTGTGCGTAAAGGTTCTACATACCCTTTTTCCAATAAGGCTCCCAGTAATTCTTCTGTCAGTATCTGCTTTCGCAGCGATTCTTCACACTTTCTATTTTCCTGGCACATCAAAATAGTTTCTGCCTCTTTCAGACGAAAACAAATCTCTTCTAATGGCCTCCCCAAAGCGCTTGCCCCCGCCACAAGGAAAATATGGGTACATTCTTTTGGAATCACCGGTTCTTTTGCTCCCGGTACTTTTACCGGAAAGCGTTTTGCCCCATCTGCCTCCACCAGAATACAGTCTGTGTGGGTTCTCACCTGCTCCCACACAGAAACAGGCAAACCAGTGATTTTTTCTGGATGCTTTGCCTTGCTTCCTGCGATTACCCAGCCTCTTTTTTCTAATTCTTCCAGGATTTCTGCCCCGGATGCATCCACACATCCAATTTCGCCAATTCTTACTGGATGCTCCATATGGGTAGTGGTGGTTACCAGAACTTTTTTTCCCTGTTTAGCCAGACTGCGCGCCAGTTCCAGCATACAGGAGGTTTTGCCGCCCGCTCCTACAAAAGAAATTACCTGGGTTGTAGATTCCCCTGTTAATTCTCCCATTTCTTTTACGATTTCTTCCAGTTTCATGGTTTTACTTTAACATTCCTTTTTCATAGGCACATACTAATTCCAACACACTTCCTGCAATACATTTCGCCTTATCAGAAATCAAAGGACAATACTCTCTGGATTCTTTTCTCGGATCTACGTCTGCTGTCTTAAAATGTTCTGTCACTTCATATCCATCCTGGATAATTCCACGCACCACGCCGGAAATCTCTGTACGCACTTCTACTATTCCGATTTCACTCTCAATCCAGCCAATACTTTCTCCTGCTTCCACCCAGTCTCCGATTTCATGATGCTGGTGAAAAATTCCTCTGCATGGTGCATGAATAACCCGTTCTTTTCCATATCCTCCTATGATTCCCGGAACTCCTGTATTGGGAATTGCAAAGCCTTTCTCTATGATTCTCCCCAGGTAATGTCCTCTCTTGGTTTCAATCACATAGTCTACCTCTTTGCCAGCCTCAAAACCAGGACCAAGAGCAATGGTCAGGTCTGCCATTTCCCTCCTTGTCCCAAGATTTTTCTTTGCCAGAATTCCATCAATTAAAATCTGCGGATGGTACTTTTTAAGGCAATGAGCCTCTTCATCTACCAAAAGCACCGGTTTCCCAGGCTCTACTGTTTCCAGTGCTTTTTCTATGGATTCCACTTTTGTACAAGCCATGCCTTCTACTTCCATGATACCTTCATACACTGCCTGGCAAAAGGATACCTGACGGCGTATTGCAGATGGCTTCTGACTTTCCAAAACAATCACCAGATAACCGCTTTTGCTTAACCGATAAATGGTTCCTGTGGCCAGATCTCCTCCGCCTCTTACAATAATGGGTTTCATCATTTTTTCTCCTAATCTCTTCTGACTTAAGGTTTGATAATCAAATCTGCTTTTGCCTGAGTTTCCACAATCATATACATATTTGCCACAGAACCCACCTTTAACTTTTCTTCCAGGCCATAGTAATTCAGGCAGGTCCCACAGGTAAAGATTTCCACTCCTGCCTCACAAAGTGTCTGCAAATCCGCCAGAACAGGAGAACCCTCACAAGACAGATACGCGCCTTTGTTATACAAAAGAATCGTAGTAGGAAGTGTTTCTAGCTGGGTTAACGCATATACAAACCCTTTCATCAAGATATTTCCTAATTCTGCTTCTCCCTCCCCCATTTTGTCGGAAGAAATTACTACAACTGTTTTTTTTACTCCACCAATAGTGCAATTCTCCATTTCCTGTGGCATTTCACTTTCCCTGCTGCCTTTTTTGGTAACGGTAATCCGCACCTGATACTGCTTGTCTCCCAGCTTTTTAGAAGCATACTCTGCCTCTTGGGAATTTGCCAGCTTCCGAAGATTTGCCACTGCCATTTCATTATCCACTTCTACCAGAATCACATCTCCTGGTTTGCTTTGATCCATTTCTTTTTTTGTGAGAATCACGGGCTTGGGACAGGTAAGTCCTTTGGCATCAAGCATCTTTTCCATTTTATCCCCTACTCCTCTCTTTTCTTCTGCTCAAACAGGAATATTTCATATATTCCTTCTGCTCTGATAATTCCTTCTTGCATCTGTTTTTCTATGAGTTCTCTCTCTTTTAAGGGAGCTGCCCATGCCAGTCCGCATCCTGCAGATATAGCTCCTGGCAGGGGAATCATACGTCCTTCTATTTCATGTTCCTGAAAATATTGTTCTGCTTCTATAGCATTGGTTGTCTCCTCAAAAGCTACCACAAGCTTCAACACTTTCTCTCTCATGCTTTCTTCTGCGCCTCGATTTTCTCTGCCAGATCATTAAGATAAACCCAGCGGTCCATTTTTTCTTCCAAATCTGCCTCTGCCTGTTCTTTCTCTTTGGTAAGTTCGTTGAGCTTTCCTGAATTGGTGGCATTTGCCATAATCTCCTGATCCAGTTTCTCAATTTTTTCTTCCAGGGCAGCAATATCATCATCAATGGTCTCGTATTCCCTTTGTTCCTTAAAAGTGAATTTCAATTTCACAGGGCGGTTCTGCTTCCAGGTTTCTGCGCTTTCTTTTTTATTTTCAGAGGTTTTCTCAACAGAAACGGTAGCTTTTGTATTCATAGACGTTTCCGTAATCCCTCTTCTTACTTTTGCTTCCAGGTAATCCGTATAACCGCCCTCATACTGCTGCAAATGTCCGTTTCCGTCAAACTCAAAAATCCGGTCCACCACATTATCCAGGAAATAGCGGTCATGAGATACAGTCACTACAATTCCGGAAAAAGAATTCAGATAATCTTCCAGGATGGTTAAGGTAGGAATGTCCAGATTGTTTCCAGGCTCATCCAAAAGCAAAAGATTAATCTCACTGGACAAGACTCCTAAAAGATAGAGTCTGCGTTTTTCCCCACCAGACAGCTTTCCAATAGGCGCATACTGCATGTCCGGGGTAAACAGAAACCGTTCCAGCATCTGAGAAGCGCTGATTTTTCCATCTTTGGTAGTGATATATTCTGCAATATCCTTCACATAATCAATGACTCTCTGATTGTCATCCATCTCCTGCTCTTCCTGGGCAAAATAACCGATTTTAATGGTCTCTCCTGTTTCTATGGTTCCCGCATCCGGTTCTACCAGACCTGCCATAAGCTTCATAAGCGTAGATTTCCCACATCCATTAGGACCAATAATGCCAAGTCTCTGATTTTTCAGCAAAATATAGCTGAAATCTTCTACCAGTTTCTTATCCCCATAGCTCTTGCTCACATGATGCAGTTCAATGGTCTTTTTCCCCATTCTGGTTTCCACAGAATCCAGCTCTACAGTCTGATCCTGTACCGGCGCTTTTCCATTTTTCAGAGCTTCCAGGCGCTCTAATCGGGCTCTTTGTTTGGTACTTCTGGCCCTGCATCCCCGCTTTGCCCATTCCAGCTCCATGCGAAGAACACTCTGGCGTTTTCGCTCAGAAGCCAGTTCCATTTCTTCTCTCTCTGCCTTTAACTCCAGGAATCTGGAATAATTTGCCTCATAGCTGTAAATAGCTCCATGGCTGATTTCCAGAATCTTGTTGGTCACCTTATCCATAAAATAACGGTCATGGGTAACCATCAGCACAGTTCCCCTGAAATTTCGCAGATATTCTTCCAGCCATGCAATCATCTGTTCATCCAGATGGTTGGTGGGCTCATCCAGTAACAAGACGTCAAAATCAGATGCCAGAATCTTTGCCATAGCAACCTTTCGTCTCTGTCCGCCAGATAAGTACTCCAGCAAGGTGTCATCTTCCACGATTCCAAGCTGATTCAAATTGCTCTGAACCAGCCAGTCTGTATCCGGATTTCCATCCATAGCATAGGAATGTACGGTAGCATGTTCCGGAAACTCCGGATTTTGTGGAAGATATGCGATTTTCAAACTATTCTGCCGGATAATCTGACCTTCATCCGGCTCTTCCACCCTGGCAATCATTTTTAACAAGGTACTTTTTCCAGTTCCATTGATACCAAGAATACCGATTTTATCTCCCTGATGCACTCCAAAAGACGCATCCTGAAAAATCGTTTTATCTCCGTAAATCTTGCTGATGTGTTCTATATTAATGATGTTCATAAGAAAACAATCCTTTCCCTTTTACCATTTATGGACTGTAAAAACACTCCAGTCACATCTTATAAGATTTTTCATGGCACGTCAATATTTCTACTGGTTTCTGCTCTTTACAATCTTCAATTCATATCCCAGTGCCCGAAGAATATTGCAAAAGGTTTTTAAAGAAGGACTATTTTCTTTTCTTTCAATTCGCGAAATAACCTGCTGCTTATTACCTGTAAGTAATGCCAACTGACTTTGTGTCAATTTTCCTTCTTTTCTCAAAGCAATCATCTCACCTATCAATCTATATTCTTCTCTATTTTCTTCCCAGGCTTTTTCAAATTGTTTCGATTCCTTTTTTCTATTTTCAATCTCATTTTGTATGTTTACTTCAGCAAATGGCATACCCTTTCCTCCGGTTAAATAAAAGTTCTTCCCAGCAGACTTCCCAGCTCTTTTGCACGCTTTATCACTATCTTTTTATCCTTTTTCTCTGTCTGATTTTTTTGCTTTTTTATTGTACAACTTATTTGATGTATTTACAACCCATTTTCTATAAATTAAGAATTGCCAACATCACACAAACATGCTATTTTATTAACATATGCAAAAAATTTTTATTGGAGGATTTTTACTTATGATAGCATCTGTATTTTTTCTAATCCTTGGATTTTTATTGCTGGTCAAGGGCGCAGATTTGTTTGTAGATGGCGCTTCTTCCATTGCCAAACGTCTCAGGATTCCTTCCCTGATTATCGGGCTTACCATTGTGGCTTTTGGAACCAGCGCACCGGAGCTGGCAGTAAGTGTAACCGCAGCTTTAAAGGGCAGCAATGATATTGCTCTTGGAAATGTAGTTGGTTCTAATATCTTTAATCTTCTGGTGGTAATTGGTGTCAGTGCCATGATTTGCCCTCTGGCAGTGGAAAAAAGCATGATTAAAAAAGATTATCCCCTGTCTATTGGAGCTACGCTTCTTCTGGGGCTTCTTGTTATGGACCAGTTCCTTGGAAAAAAAGACGCTATGTCACTTAGCAGATTAGATGGAATTATCCTTCTGGCTGGTTTTGCTTTGTTCATGTACTTGACCATCCGGGAAGGGCTTGCCAAACGAAAAGAGCAGCTGCAATCCCAGGAAGAGGAAATTCCTGTAAAATACAGTCTCCCAGTGAGTATACTGTTGTCTGTGGCAGGACTTTTAGGCATTATTTTCGGCGGTGATATGACTGTAAACAGTGCAAAAGAAATTGCAAGAGCCTTTGGACTTAGTGAAGCGCTTATTGGTCTTACCATTGTGGCCATTGGTACTTCCCTTCCTGAACTGGTAACCTCTGTGGTGGCTTCCAAAAAAGGTGAGAGCGACATTGCTCTTGGAAATGCTGTGGGATCCAACCTGTTTAACATTCTTTTCATTCTTGGTGTATCCAGTACTATTCTTCCTATGAGCGTAAGTCCTACTTACTTATATGATATTGGATTCTTACTGGTTGTGTCACTCCTGGTATTTATTCCCGTTGCTGCCAAACAAAAAATCAGCCGCGGTACAGGAGCTGCCATGACGGGGGCTTATATTCTGTATACCATTTATCTGATTATGCGATAACATCTGCAGAAATCAAAATCCGAAAGTCAGATTCTTTCCTGAATCCAGCGACTTTCGGATTTCCTTTTTTACTATCTTCTTATTTTTCCACTACAAAACTCTCATAAGGACGAAGCGCCATGATTTTTTCCAATGGCCTTGTCTCATAATTACTGATTAAATAGTCTGCATTTCTAAATTCCTCCGGGATTTCCATTTCTACTTCTGTTTCAGAGAAATTACATACCACCAGAAGTTTTTCTTCACCTAATGTCCTGGTATATGCATAGATTTCTTTTGAATCCGGTAAAAGCAAATCATAGGAACCATATACAATAATTTCTTTTTCTTTCCGAAGCTGAATCAATTTCTGATAATAATAGAAAATAGAATCTGGATTCTCCAGCTCTGCTTTTACATTAATTTCTTTATAATTTGGATTTACCATAATCCATGGTGTTCCTGTTGTAAAACCTGCGTTTTCACTGTCATCCCACTGGAATGGTGTTCTGGCATTATCCCGGCTCTTATATCTTAAATAGCCCATCATTTCTTCTGAAGTAAATACCTCCTGTTCCTCCACCAGTTCATGATAAGCATTGATGCTGTCCAAATCCCGGAAATCTTCCACCGAAGTAAAGGGTACGTTGGTCATGCCCAACTCCTGCCCCTGATATACATAAGGTGTTCCCTGCATCATATGCAGACAGGTTGCCAGCATTTTAGCAGATACATCGTGATATTCCCTGCTGTCATTTCCAAATCTGGAAACTGAGCGCGGCTGATCATGATTTTCCCAAAACAGACTGTTCCAGGCAATATCTTCCAGACCTTTCTGCCATTTTGTAAGGATTTCTTTTAAATCTCTTAAATCCATTTTTTTATCTGTCCACTTGTTTGTGCCATCTGCATCCACATCCATGTGTTCAAACTGGAACACCATGTTCAATTCTTTTTCATCACTTCTGGCGTATTTTTTCGCTTCTTCCAAAGTAACGCCAGAGCATTCTCCTACGGTAATGGTATCTGCATTGTTCAGCACTTTCTCTCTCATTTCCTGAAGATACTCATGGACATGAGGACCATTGGCAGGTTCATTAAAGCTGGCATAACCATTAATACCAACCGAACCGTCTGGTAAATCCGGTTTCTTGGAAATCAGGCTGATAACGTCCATACGGAAGCCATCCACACCTTTGTCCAGCCACCAGTTCATCATGTCAAAAACTTCCTGGCGCACCTTAGGATTGTCCCAGTTCAAATCCGGCTGTTTCTTAGAAAACAGATGGAGATAATACATATCTGTCTTTTCGTCGTATTTCCATGCCGGGCCTGAGAAACAGGATCCCCAGTTATTTGGTTCTTTTCCATCTTTTCCGGGTCTCCAGATATAATAATCCCGGTATGGATTATCTACGGATTTCTGACTTTCTATAAACCACGGATGTTCATCTGAGGTATGATTTACTACTAAATCCATCACCATTTTGATACCATGCTCATGAGCTGCTGTAAGCATCCGGTCAAAATCCTCCATGGTGCCAAACTCATCCATAATTGCCTGGTAATTGCTGATGTCATAACCATTGTCGTCATTGGGGGATTTATAAACCGGGGACAGCCACAGCACATTAATGCCAAGCTTTTGAAGATAATCCATCTTTTCTGTAATTCCGTTTAAATCCCCGATTCCATCTCCATTGCTGTCCTTGAAGCTTCTGGGATAAATCTGATAAACAATACTTTCTTTCCACCATCTTTTTTCCATTGCTACATTCTCCTTTTGGAACAATTTTCTCACATATTTTGCTGTTTTTATCATAGCTTATCCCCGGAGAAATGTCTTACGCTTTTGAGGCTAAAAACTACGCTTTTCTGACTTTCCTAGAAAGTCAGCTTTTCCAAAATCCTCACAATCTCCTCCCCACTGTTCCCCGAAACCGTCTCCTTCTGCGCCTTTTTCATAGCCTCCACTTTTTCCGGATTTTGAAGCAGCGCTCTTCCTTGTTCTACCTGTGCTTCTACAGTTCGTGGCGCAATGGACATACCATGGCGGACAAAAAATCTCCTGTTTGCAGATTCACATCCAGGTATGGGCGCTGTATGTACCATAGGAATTTGGGACACAGCAGCTTCTGTAGAGGTCAGCCCCCCTGGCTTTGTATACACCATATCACACGCCTTCATATACACCTCCATTTGCCTGGTCTGCCCCACCAGAACGATACATTCCTGCTCTTTGTATTTCTTCTTCATTTTCTGGAACATTTTCTTATTATTTCCACAAACTACTACAAATACCTCTCCTTCCTGTCTGGTTTTCAGAAACTGGCCGGTGAGTTTTTCCAAATCTCCTGCTCCCATGCTGCCTCCAATGACCAGATACACCGTCGCGTCCACGGGAAGATGCAAATATTCCCTGGCCTTTTTCTTATCTGCCTTTCTGGAAAAGCGGCTGCTTACCGGTATGCCTGCAGGTATCAGTTTTTCCTCTGGAATCCCTCTTTTTACACAGGCCTTTACCATTTCCTCATGTGCTACAATGTAAGCGTCACACCTGGTCTCCTCCCAAAAGGGAATACAGGTATAGTCTGTCATCACTGCTATCATAGGAGGCAGTTCTGTTCCCTGCCGTTTCATATAAGTCAGGGTTTCAGATGGATAGAGATGTGGCATCAGAATCCCATCAAACTTTTCCTCTTCCAAATAAGGTCCCAGATATTTACTCATCTTCGCATTTACATAATATACAGGAGATTTCCTCATAATTCTGCTGGCAGCCATACCAATCTGATACACAGCCCCGAACACATGAGGCATTTTTTTCACAGTATTCACATAAACACCGCCTACCGTATCCGAAACCTTTTGTCCTGCCAGCGTTAAATAATCAAACATCACAGCTTCATGTCCATGAGCTTCCAGGGCTTCCTTCATGGCAAAGCCGGCAGCATCATGCCCTCCTCCTGTTTTACAGGATAATATTAAAACCTTCATATATTAATTTCTCCTAAAACCGAAACGTATCTTTTTCTCTTTGTTCTTTTTCAAATCTTCTCTGTGCTTATCCAGTACAACAAAGGAAATCAGACAATTTCCCACTGTCACAGCCAGATTCAGCTTAAAGCAAATGCCGCTTAGTAACCAGCACAGATAAGTAACTGCAGTGCGGAAACTATGGGGATCAATAATAATAACCAGCGTAAACAGCAGATACCAGAAAATCAAAAGCCACAAATCTGTAAACATAGGGTACAAGCCTAGCAAAACGCCAAAAGAAACCGCAATCCCCTTGCCCCCTTTTCTCCGTCCACCCAGAAATGGAAACGCATGTCCCAGCACCGGAGCTGCCATCACCAGGGAAAAAGCCATATGCTCTGTTCCGATTTCCCTGGCAGCCAGATAAACCGGTACCATACCCTTTAAAAGATCACACAAAAGCACCACAAGCCCACAGGAGGCACCTCCATAAAAGAAGGCATTGGCTGTACCCGGATTTCCATCACTGCTGAGGCTTCGCACATCAATGCCACGCAGCACCTTGGGAACCACGTAACCAAACATCACGCTGCCCGAAACATACCCCAATACAATATAAAACATTGCCTGCATCAGCATTTTCTCATCCTCCAGAATTCAGGAATATATAAAAGCAACGTAACTGCCATAATCACCATTTCTGAATAAACAAGGAAATTCACTGTCTTTATGGAAATTCCAGGCAGCAGCACCAGCACACACAGCACCAGAAACAACGTTGCTGTACAGACTTTGCCAAACCATTTGGCTCCATCCAGTTTCTTTCCTCTTCTCAGATTAATCAGGCCCATCACTGCCATAAATCCTTCTTTTACCAGCATCAGCAATACCAGATACCGCATAGAGGTATAGCGCACAGCCAGACAAAGAGCAATGGCTGCATGGGTGAGTTTATCTGCAAAAGGGTCTAAAAATTTGCCAAACTCTGTAATCATATTAAATTTTCTTGCTACTTTTCCATCCAGTAAATCCGTAATGGTAGATACTGCCACAATAGCTGCTGCAACATAATAATCCTTCATGGTATCTGCCTGAAGATACACCACACAGAAAACCGGTATCAGTAAAATCCTGAAATATCCCATGCAATTAGGAATGGAAAACAGCTCCTCTTTTTTTATTTTGTTCATGTTATTCCCTTCTTTCTCTTTTGTCTGTCATTGTCACTGCTCCTGCCCTGATAAAATTCCCATGGCAGCCTCTTCTTCAAACTGTCTGGAATACAGCTCATAATAATAGCCCTTTGCCTGAAGCAGTTCCTTATGGGTTCCCTGCTCAATGATTTTCCCGTCCTTTACCACCAGAATCACATCTGCTCTTCGTATGGTAGACAATCTGTGAGCAATTACAAAAGAAGTATGCCCTTTCAGCAAATGGTCTGTAGCCTGCTGGATTAGCTGCTCTGTCTGGGTATCAATGGAGGAAGTAGCCTCATCCAGCACAAAAATCCTTGGGTTTGCCAGAATCGCCCTTGCAAAAGAAATCAACTGTTTTTCTCCTGTAGAAAGTCTTCCTCCGCTCTCTCCCACATCACTTTCATATCCCTGCTCCAGTTTCTCTGCCACCACATCTGCAGAAACCTGTTTTGCAGCTTCCCTTACTTCCTCATCCGTAGCATCCAGTCTGCCATAACGAATGTTATCATACAAGGTTCCGGAAAACAAATGAGGATTTTGAAGGACATAGCCAATCTGACTGTGAAGCCAGAGCTGGGAGCGCAGGCGGTAATCCTTTCCATCAATGAGAATTCTTCCCCTGGTGGGTTCAAAAAATCTGCCCAACAGATTTACCAGGGTTGATTTTCCCGCTCCTGTCTCTCCTACAATAGCCACATTAGTCCCTGCAGGCACATGAAGATTAAAATGTTCCAACACATACTCTTTTCCATCCGGATACCGAAAAGAAACATCTTCAAAGGTAATGTCTCCCTGAATTTCTTCCCAGTTTTCCTTTTTGGGATGAAACATATCCCCGTATTTTTCCTCCACCTCAGGACTGTCACAGACATTAGGTTCCTGCTCCAGCAAATCTGTAACACGCTCAATATTAGCCTGGCAGGAAATCAAATCCGCCAGAAGTCTTGCAAGCTGCTGAATAGGTTCAAAAATCACCACTGCATAAGAAATAAAAACCGAAAGGGTGCCAAGCTGCAAAAGTTCTTCCTGTACCATATGTCCGCCCCGTTCCAGTACAATGGCACAGGCAATGGAGCTAAAAAGCAAAATCGTAGGAATATAAATTGCATTTAACCTTGCCGAATGTATGGCAGCCTGATGCATCTTTTTTGTAATCTTGAAGAAATTGTTCTGATTGTCCTCTTCTACTACCATACTTTTGGAAGTTCTCACTCCTGTGATTCCTTCATTGTAAGCATTAGTAATCTGAGAATTGATTTTCCGCACTTTCCGGTTCCAATGGAGAATCTTGTTCTGGAAATATACAGTAAGCAGAGCAATACAGGGCACAATCATCATAATAATCAGTGCCAGCTTCCAATTCAGCAAAAGCATAATACCAAATACACTGACCACATAAACAAAAGCCCAGAACATATCCACCAGCCCCCATGCAGTCATCCCGGCTATCTTTAGCGTATCACTCATGACCCTGGCATGTATGTACCCCACTGGCGTTGTGTTATAGTAGGAAAAGGATAAGGTCTGAAGATGTTCAAACTGCGCCCATTTTAAATCCTTTCCCACGCACATCTCAATGGTGGTTGCCGCATGAACGGAAACATAGACAAATACTGTCTGCAGCACAATCAGTCCAATATACACCTCTGCAAAGATAGGAATTCCATCCAAAGTATCCGGCACAATAAAATGGTCAATGGCGTAGCTTTGAAACAGTGGCACCAGCACATCAATACCGGCCAGCAGTAAGTTTAAGCCTATGGTAATCACAAAATATTTTTTATATGGTTTAAAAAAGGGCAACATTTTCGCCCAGACCTGAAAGCTAAAGGGTTTCTTATATTCCTGTTCTTCGTATGCTGCCATCTCTTATCCCTCCACCTGCATCCGGTCATCCTGACTCATCTGAATCTCATAGATCTGTCTGTAAATTCCATTTCCACGAATCAGCTCTTCGTGAGTTCCTCTCTCCTGAATCTTCCCCTGATGTAACACCAGAATCTCATCTGCGCTCATCAGTGTTGTAATCCGGTGAGAAATCAAAATCACCGTAGTGTCCTTACAATTTTCCAACAGCGCTTTTCGGATCTTCGCATCTGTCTGGGAGTCCACTGCAGAAAGAGAATCGTCAAAAATCATAATGGGAGTCTTCTGAAGAAGCATTCTGGCAATGGCCACGCGCTGCCTCTGACCGCCTGATAAAGTAACGCCCCGCTCTCCCACCAAAGTGTCATAACCATCCGGGAAATTCATAATGGTTTCATCCACACAGGCAATTTTTGCTGCCTGCCGAATTTCCTCCATAGTTGCATCTGGTCTTGCCGCCGCAATATTTTCCCTGATGGTACGGGAATAGAGAAAGGGTTCCTGCAGTACCACTCCCACGTTTTTACGCAGCCATTCCAGGGGAATTTCCTGTATATTCTTTCCTCCAAGTGTGATACTTCCCTCTCCCTCTTTTAATTCATACAAACGGTTTAAAAGCTGAATCAGAGTAGACTTCCCGCTTCCTGTACCGCCCAGAATCCCCAGTGTCTTTCCTTTTGGAAGCACAAAATCAATATCCGAAAGCACCGGCTGTTCTTCCTCATAGGCAAAATTCACATGAGAAAAACAAAGGTCAAAGTCTTCTGATTTTTCCTTCCTCTCCTCACCATAGGCTTCCTCTTCCCCACGAATAATATAGTCCACACGTTCAAAGGAGACTCCCGCCTTACTCATATCCGAAAGAATACGTCCCAGTCCTCTGATTGGCCATACCAGAGTGGTATTATAGGAAGCAAAAGCAATAAATTCTCCTACGGTAATGTTACCCTGCACCGCTTCCATGGCTCCCAGTACAATGACTGCTACCACCTGAAGTCCTGTAATCAGGTCTCCCATTCCCCAGTAAAGGCCGGACAAGGTTCCCAGGCGAATCCAGAGGTTTGCAAACCGGTCATTCTTTTCCTGAAACCGCTCCATCTCAAACTTTTCCCGTCCAAAGGCACGCACCACCCGGACACCGGTGGCATTTTCCTGGACCACAGTAGAAAGCGCTCCCTCCGCTTCATCTGCCTCTGTGAATCTTCTGGCAATTAACCGGTAAAAAATACCGGAATACGCAGCTACCACAGGAACAAACAGCAATACCACCAGCGACAGTTTCAAATTCATGGAAACCATCATAGAAAAAGACACTGCCACTAAAAATACAGTACGGAACACTTCCAAAAGCTGGGTTACCACAAAGTTTCGAATAACCTCCACATCTGAAGTACAGCGCTGGATAATATCCCCTGTCTGATGTTTGTCATGCCATTTCATAGGCATTTTCTGTACATGGGTAAACAAGGCATCCCTCATGTTTTTCGCAAAATTCTCTCCCGCCATGGCAGTATTGATTCTGCTCACAAACAAGGCTGCCCCGGATAACAAGGCTACTCCTACCAGAATCAGCGCCATAATCCAGAGATTTTCCTCCAGATATGGATACCCATTTCCTTCTAATACAGAATCCACAGTGAAGCGAAATATCTGAGGTGTCAAAGAATTCAAAGCCGTAGTCACCAAAGATGCCAGCACTGCAAAAAAGAAATATTTCTTTGCGCCTTGAAAATAGCGCAAAATTAATTGAATCCTTCGTTTCATGTTTTTCTTCTGTTCATCCCCCTCTTTTATTTTCATGTAGTCTATTATACAATACAATCCTCCATATGGAAACATGAAAAAGAAGATACTGCCGCACCAAGGGCATACTAAGTGCAACAGTATCTTCTTTAATTAAGCTTTATTTCCTTCTCCAAAAACGTATCCTGCAGCTTCACCCCAGTCTCATTGAGCATGGCAATTAAAAGCCCGTATTCAAAGTCTTTCACCGGGCGCCGCTCTTCCAGCAAAATTCCCATAACCCCTTTCACCTCTTCCGTTGACTGAACGGGAAGATACATGGCATTTGCATCTGGCAGAGTGTGGGTGCAGGTTCCGGCTCTGTGACGGTTGGACGCTGCCCACTGAGCCACTGCCCGCTCTTTTCCATTTACATTTTCTTTCAATTCTGGAAGCCCCATACCCTTTCTTGGAAACAGCATTGGTTCTTCCAGATTTCCTTTTTTATCCACCGGATAAATGATAATGGAAAGATTTAGTAACTTTCCTACCTGAGCTGCCACCTGTTTCCACACCTCTTCCCTGGTGCGGCAGCGCCTGAGTTTCCTGCTGTTCTCCAGCAAAATTTCCGTTCGGTATGCTTTTTTTGCACTTTCTCTTGTCTGAGCCTTTAACTGCCTGGTCATGGATGCCATAAAAAATCCTACTGCAAACAGCATAGCAAAGGTAACCGGGGAGCCTTTGTCATAAGCCTTTAAGCTAAAATAAGGCTCTGTGAAGAAAAAATTAAAGGAAAGCACACTAATCAAGGCAGAATACAGGGCATAAATTTTTTTGTCTGCCACATAGGAAGACAACAGCACACCAACCATGTATACCATAATCAGATTTGCTTCTGAAAGCCGGAACCATTGAAATATATAAGCCGCCATGGTACTAAGCGCCATAATGGCAGTGATTTCTCCAAGCTCCAGTAAAACCATTTTACCGGATTCCTCTTTTTTTTCACTGGATTTTCCCTTTTCCCGATACTCTTTTGTATGTTTCATATCCGGAATAATGTACACATCAATATTGGGCGCCCGGTAAGTAAGCTGTTCCAGCACTTCAGAACGACTTTTTCCAAACATCCACTGTTTTCTGCTGCGCCCCATTACGATTTTTGAGATATTTCCCACAATGGCATACTCTACAATCTGATAAGCAATATCCGTGCCATACACGGTAACAATGTCCGCCCCTAAGGCTCTTGCCAGATCCATATGATTTTTCACAGCAGCCTTGTTTTTTTCATCTGCTTCCTGCATTTTTGGCGTTTCCACATAAATTCCGGTAAAGCTGGCATGAAAAGCATAAGCAAGGCGTGAAGCTGTGCGGATTACCTTGGCATTGGAAGGGGATGGGGAGATACACACCAGAACATGTTCACCTGTATGATAATCCATTTCACCCAGGGCATTTCGTTCCTCTTCTGCAATGCGGTTTACCCTGTCTGCAGTTCTTCTAAGCGTAATCTCCCTAAGAGCAACCAGCTTTTCCCTGCGGAAAAAATTTTCCAACGCCCGCTCTGCCTGTAAAGTCCCATAGATTTTTCCCTCTTTCATCCGTTCAATGAGTTCTTCGGGTTCAATATCTATGACCTCCACCTGGTCTGCATGGTCAAAGACCTTGTCCGGAACCCGTTCCCGCACCTCAATATGGGTAACGTTTCCCACAATATCATTGAGGCTTTCTAAATGTTGGATATTCATGGTTGTATACACGTCAATACCAGCACGCAAAAGTTCTTTTACGTCCTGGTATCTCTTTTCATTGCGGCAGCCTTTCACATTGGTATGCGCCAGCTCATCCACCAAAATTAATCTGGGATTCCGCTTCAAGGCTGCGTCTAAATCAAATTCCCGCAGTTTTACCCCTTTGTATGCAATTTCCATGGGAGCAATGGTTTCCAGTCCCTTTACCAGCGCCTGGGTATCTGGTCTTGCATGGGGTTCCACATATCCTGCCACCACGTCAATATGGTGTTTCCTGGCCTCATGGGCAGCCTTTAGCATGGCATAGGTTTTGCCGGAGCCTGCTGCATAGCCCAGAAAGATTTTTAATTTTCCCCTGGATTTCTTCAGCTTCTCTTCTTCCTCAAACTGAAGTCTGCGAAGAAGCTGACTGGAATCCGGTCTTTCATATTCTTCTTTTTCCATAGACCCTCTACTCTAAAATTCCCATAGCATTGGCAATGGCCAGATTGCACTTTAACACATTGACTCTTTCCTCACCGAAGATTCCAAGTACCTTGTGTTCTGTATTTTCTTCCACAATCTCAGTCACTTCTTCCTCAGATAATCCTGCATTTTCTGCTACATAAGGAATCTGTATCTTAGCTGCCTTTGGTGTGATATGTGGATCCAGACCGGAACCGGAAGCTGTCAGAAGGTCTGAAGGAATATCCTCTGCCGCAAGTCCCGGATGTTCTTCCAGAAAAGCATCCAAATCTTCCTGGATTCTCTTTTTAAGCTCTGGATTGGAGTTTCCGTAGTTATAAGAACCGGAAGAAACACCGCCATATTCCCCGTTTTCCAGTTCTTCCTCTGTATAATTATTATAATTTACCGAAGATGGTCTGCCCTGGAAATAATAGTTCTCTGTAAACTCCTGTCCCACCAGGGCAGAGCCCACTGCTTCTTCATAATCTACAGTGGGATTTCCCTCTTTATCAATGAGATTTCCATTTGCCTTTTCTTTCATGGTAAGCTGGCTGACTCCGGTAAGAGCCAGTGGATAAACAAAAGAGCAAAGCAACATCATAGCCACACAAAACACAAGAGCTTTTCCTGCCATTTTTCCAAAATTTTTCATGAACCTGTTCCTCCTACATTCCTATCAGCGCCAGCAGCGGAGCTACCAGTAAATCAATGATTTTAATTCCTACAAAGGGAACAATAATACCGCCCAAACCAAAGATTCCCATGTTTCTAAGCAGCATTTTCTCAGCCTTCATTGGTCTGTATTTTACACCTTTCATGGCAATTGGAATCAGGCCGGGTATAATAATGGCATTGAAAATCAACGCAGATAAAATAGCGCTTGCCGGTGTTGCCAGATGCATAATATTCAAGATCTGCATCTGCGGCAATACCATGGTAAACATGGCGGGAATAATGGCAAAGTATTTGGCAATGTCATTGGCAATGCTAAAGGTGGTAAGGGAACCTCTGGTAATCAGAAGCTGTTTTCCGATTTCTACCACTTCCAGAATCTTGGTAGGGTCTGAATCCAAATCTACCATATTGGCTGCTTCCTTGGCTGCCTGAGTACCGGAGTTCATAGCCAGACCTACATCTGCCTGAGCCAGAGCCGGAGCATCGTTGGTTCCGTCTCCTGTCATGGCTACCAGTTTTCCCTCTGCCTGTTCTTTCTTAATGGCAGTAATCTTATCTTCCGGTCTGCATTCTGCAATAAATCCGTCTACTCCAGCTTCTTTTGCAATGGTAGCTGCTGTTAATGGATTATCTCCTGTACACATAATGGTTTTAATACCAATTTCACGCAGTCTTTCAAAACGTTCTGACAATCCAGGTTTTACGGTATCCTTGAGGTAAATCACACCCAGAATCTTCTCATTGACACACACCACCAGAGGAGTTCCTCCCAGATTGGAAATATTGGTTACTATCTCCTGTAAATCCGCCGGAATGCTGCCTCCACGTTCTTTTGCAAAGGTTTTCATGGCATCAAAAGCGCCTTTTCTTACTACCGTGCCATCCTGTAAATCTACACCACTCATTTTACTCTGGGCTGTAAATTCTACAAAACGCATTTGCTCTGCAACATGTTCATCCAGCACACATCCCATTTGTCTTCCCAGGTCTACCGTAGACTTTCCTTCCGGTGTGGCATCCATAAGAGAACACATGACGCTATAATCAATTAAATCTTCCTTTGCAACACCTTTCACCGGGTAAAACTCAGCGGCCAGACGGTTTCCATAAGTAATGGTTCCTGTCTTATCCAGAATCATAGTATCCACATCACCACAGGCCTCTACTGCTTTACCGGACATGGCAATCACATTAAATCTGGTAACACGGTCCATACCGGCAATACCAATGGCTGACAGCAGACCGCCAATGGTAGTAGGAATCAGACATACCATCAGGGCAATGGCCCAGGAAATGGGAATGTCCACACCCAGATAAGAAGCAAAGGGATACAAGGTTACCACTACAATCAGGAAAATCAAAGTAAGCACAATCAGCAGGGTATTTAATGCAATTTCATTTGGGGTTTTCTGTCTGGAAGCGCCCTCTACCATGGAAATCATTTTATCCAGGAAGGATTTTCCGGGCTCTGCCATAATTTTAATTTTTAACCAGTCAGATACTACCGTAGTACCTCCTGTAACAGAAGAGAAATCGCCCCCAGCCTCTCTGGTCACTGGCGCAGACTCACCGGTAATAGCAGATTCATCTACCGATGCAATTCCCTCTACCACTTCTCCGTCGTTTGGAATCAGTTCTCCTGCTTTTACCAGAACCAGGTCACCTTTTTTTAACTCTGAAGCATTCACCATCTGTTCTGTGCCATCCGGCAGAAGTTTTCTTGCCCTGGTATCCTGCTTGGTCTTTTTAAGGGAAGCTGCCTGGGCTTTTCCCCTTCCTTCTGCAACGGATTCTGCAAAATTTGCAAATAATACCGTTACAAATAAAATGGCAGCCACAATTCCATTGTAAATCCGGTACTGCTCACTTCCACCAAATAAAGTTGGTACAAAAGTCAGCGCCAGGGTAATCAAAAAACCAATTTCTACTACAAACATTACCGGATTTTTAACCATATAGCGCGGATCCAGTTTCTGAAAGGAACCTATCACAGATGATTTCAAAATATCCTTGGTAATAAATTTTGTCCTGTTATTTTTAGCCATTTCTTTCTCTCCTTTCACTGTGCCTTACATCCAGATTGACAGATGTTCTGCAATCGGTCCCAGAGCCAAAGCCGGGAAGAAGGTCAAAGCAGCGAAAATATATACAATAAATACAAGAATAATCATAAAGGTTACATTATCGGTCCGAAGGGTACCCACAGATTCATTGACTTTCTTCTTAGCCAGCATAGAGCCTGCAATGGCAAGCTGTGCGATAATTGCAATATATCTTCCGAAAAACATTGCCAGACCGGCGGTTACATTCCAAAACGCGGTATTATCTGCCAGTCCCTCAAATCCGGAACCATTATTTGCCGCAGAAGATGCATATTCATACAAAACCTGGGTCAGTCCATGAAATCCTGGGTTGGTAATTCCTTCTAACCCTGCCGGAACTGCCACTGCCAGCGCTGAGAAGCCCAGAATCAAAAGGGGATGAATCAGAATGCAAAGAGCAACCAGCTTCATTTCTTTTCCCTCTATTTTTTTATTCAAGTACTCCGGCGTGCGCCCTACCATCAATCCACAGATAAATACTGCCAGGATGACGTACATAATCATGTTCATCAATCCTACGCCTTTACCACCGAAAACGCAGTTGAGCATCATATGTAACAGAGGCACCAGACCACCTAGTGGCGTCAGGGTATCATGCATGTTATTTACCGTACCTGTGGTAAAAGAGGTGGTTACTGTGGTAAACAGCGCAGACTGTGGAATCCCAAACCGGACTTCCTTTCCTTCCATGCTTCCCTGGGTCTGATCCACGCCCATGTCCTGAATCACCGGATTTCCTGCAAGCTCTGAGTTGCAGCAAATCATAAGTCCAACCAGGAACAAAATAGCCATGGCTCCGAACACCACTGCTCCCTGTCGTCCGAAAATCAGCTTTTTACTTCCCACAGCAGCTTTCTCTGCCTGTTTTGCTTTCTTCTTATCATGGAGCATATGACCGAAGGTCACCACACAGGCTCCTGGCAAAAGCATCATGGAAATCATTTCTGCAATATTGGTAATCACAGTAGGATTTTCAAAAGGTGTGGTTGAGTTTGCCCCAAAGAATCCTCCTCCGTTGGTTCCCAGATGCTTAATGGATTCCAGCGCCGCTACTGGTCCTACTGCAATATCCTGTAAATTTCCTTCCAGTGTCTCAATAGTAAAATTTGCATGTAAAGTCTGTGGTGTTCCCTGGCTTACCAGAAGCAGGCCCACCAGAAAAGAAACCGGTATGAGGATTCTGGTTGTAATCCGCACCATATCTTCATAAAAGTTTCCAATCTTCTTACCTGCCAGCCCCCTGCAAAACGCCATACAGGCTGCATATCCTGTAGCTGCAGAAGTAAACATCATGAAAATAATCACACACATCTGAGCCGCATAGGACAGTCCGCTTTCTCCTGAATAATGCTGCAGGTTGGTATTGGTCATAAAACTGATAATAGTGTTAAAGGAAAGGGTTGGTTCCATATCTGATATCCCGTTGGGATTTAAAAACAACAAATCCTGTAATCTTAAAATCCCATATCCTACCAGCACCATGACCCCATTTACCAGAAGCAGGGTCAATGCGTATTTCTTCCATCCCATGTCTTCACCCTTGATTCCGCAAATCTTATAAAAAAAACGGTCAATGGGATTAAACACTTTATCTGCAAAAGTTTTTTGTTTTGTTGCAATATGGTACATATACTTTCCCATGAGAATGACCAGTATTACAAAAATTGCAAGCGTTAAAATAATCTGTAACATGTTTTCTCCTCCTAATGCTTCTCTTCCGGCTCACTTATAATTTTTCCGGGTTTATCAGGGCATACACCAGATAAATCCCCAGTCCGGCAATGATAACGCCTAAAGCAATCATATCCATCATGCTCCTATCCTCCTATTTTTCTTTTGGTTTTATCTGCCTGTCGCAAAAATCAGCGAATACTTTCATCAGGCCAAAGCAAACCAGCAATGTTCCAATCATTAATAAATCCATCATAATCTTTTCCTCCTTGCCTGGTTATTTTAGGTGATAAAAGATTAAATATGGATTAAGTTCTTAGAGGATGGTATTAAAACTTTATAAATTTGCAAAAAAATACAGGGACTGCTGTTTCACACAACAATCCCTGCATTCTATTTATGTTCTATTTCTCATCCAAAAAACTCCCGAATCTCTTTTTCCCATCCAACAAGAGACCCCTGCACCATAGGCGGCCTTCCTCCGCCTTTTCCCTGGAATTTTTCGTTCATCTGCTTCCCGGCTGCACAGATATCCTGTTCCAGGCTTCCCAGCACATACCGGTATCCAACAGTATCGTCTCCCACAAACACTCCGCAGATTCCATCGGTAAGTTTCATAGCGTCATTAACAAAATTCCGCATGGCAATGGCGTCCATCTCTTCAGTAAACAACAGGACAGGAGCCTTTTTATTTTCCTTGCAGGTCTCTTTTGCTTCCTTCAGACACAATTCCACATATCTCTGCTGCAGTCGTTTTACCTTTTCCTTCTGTTCCTGAAGCTCCAGTTCCAGGCGATCCACAGCCTGAACCACCTGCTCCTGTTTTGCAGAAAGACGGTTGGAAATAGTTACCACACTTTCTTCTTTCTGGTTATAATCTGCCAAAGCCCAGAAGCCGCAGAGCATGGATACCCGCATACCGCCTTTGTAATGAATAGCCCCTACCAGTTTAATCATGCCCACGCTTCCAGTGTCCTTCACATGAGGCGCACAGCAGGCACAACTGTCATATCCCGGTATCTGCACAATACGCACCTGACCCTGAATTTCTATTTTACTTCTATAAGTAATCGTTTCTAATTCCTCTCTGGTTGGATACAACACCTGAACGGGAATATTTTCTGCTACCGCCTGGTTTGCCTCATATTCGATTTTACGAAGCTCCTCCTGTGTAAGTGGACCATCATAATCCATGGTAACCCCATCTTTTCCCAGGTGAAAGCCCACGTTATTGTAACCGAAATGCTTATTTACAATACCGGAAACAATGTGCTCTCCTGTATGCTGCTGCATTTTTGAAAAGCGCTCCTGAAAGTCCAGTTTTCCCATTACAGTTTCTCCTGGCTTTAAATATCCGCTGATGAAATGAACCACCACACCGTCCTGCTCCTGTACGTCTAACACCTGTACGGTTTCTTCTTTGCAGGTCAGGGTTCCTGTATCACTGCTCTGTCCTCCTCCTTCCGGAAAAAAGGCAGTTCTGTCAAGAACTGCCTCATACTTCGCCTCAGACGAATGTTCCACAGAAAGAGAGGTACAGGATAAAACCTTTGCACAAAATTCTGAAAGATAACTGTCCTGATAAAATAATTTTTCTGTCATGAGTCCTCTCCATATACTCTGATTACAGAAGAAATCTTATGTACTACATTCATGCTTTCAATAATCAGCATAGCGTCATTAAAGTTTCCTTCTTTTACTCTTGATGTTACAACTACAATCTCCGCTAAATCTTCCTGGCGGTGCCTATGTTTCTGAATCATCTGGGCAATGCTCACATTATTATTACCCAGTACGCTGGCAATGCTGGCAAGCACCCCTGGTCTGTCATCCACATGAAGCCGCATGAAAAATCTGCTCTCCATATCCTCCTGTTTCTTTACAGGAATTTCTTTATAGCAAGTGCAGCTGATACGCCCGGTACATTCAAAGAGAATATTTCTCACAATATCAAAAACATCTCCTACAATAGCGCTGGCTGTAGGCAGTTCTCCCGCACCTCTTCCATAAAACATAGCGTCATCCACAGCATCCCCGTGGACAAATACTGCATTAAAAGAATCGTTAACCGTAGCCAGTGGGTGCTTCTCAGAAACCAGCATGGGCTGTACACTGACTTCAATACCTGTTTCTGTATTTCTTGCCACACCAAGGAGTTTAATCACACAGTTCAGTTCCTTTGCATAACGGATATCCTTAGAAGAAATATGGGTAATTCCCTGGGTACTCACATCATCAAAGGTGACTCTGGAATTAAAGGCAATAGACGCCATAATTGCCATTTTTCGCCCTGCATCATAGCCCTGAATGTCTGCAGTGGGATCTGCCTCCGCATACCCCAGCTTCGTGGCAAGAGCCAGGGCATCTGCAAACTCCATGCCCTCCTGCTCCATTTTTGTAAGAATAAAGTTTGTAGTTCCATTTACAATTCCTACAACCTCTGATATATGATTTCCCGCCAGACACTGCTTTAAGGGGCGGATAATGGGAATCCCCCCTGCCACTGCTGCCTCAAATAAAAAGTCACAGTGATGAGCAGCCGCACAGTCCAGCAATTCCCCGCCATAGGAAGCCACCAGATCCTTGTTCGCAGTTACCACATGTTTACCTGCGGTAAGAGCTTCTGTAATATAAGTACGGGCAGGCTCAATGCCTCCCATAACCTCAATGACAATATCAATAGACTCATCCTCCAGGATTTCCTGCCAGTCATTGGTTAAAAGCTCCGGTTCCTGAATTTTAGCCGCCGCTTTTTTCAGATTCCGCACTAAGATTTTTTTCAGTTCCACCACAGCCCCGATTTTCTGTTCCATCTCCTGGGTCTGCTGTTTTAATACCTTGTACACTCCGGTTCCCACAGTTCCAAGTCCCAGAAGTGCTGCATGTAATACTCTTTTACTCATTCTTCTCCTTCACCTTTTCCACATCCACTCGCTCTACATAGCCCTTTTTCATTCTGTTACTGCGTTTTATGGCTTTACTCCATCCTCCCACTTTATTATACACCCAGAAAGAATGGGACAGAACCATCTTGGCTTTTCCAATTTTATCCTTTGCAGTACCACCATAGATACTGCCTCCGCATTCCATCTTTGTTCCTTTCATAATGTGCATAATCAAATCAGATTCACAGGTCACATCATCCGGTATCTCTGTGTAAGCCATGCCAATGCAATCTGCCCTGTGGGCGTCACTGCCACCTGTTCCGGGAAGGTCATATTTCTCTGCAATGGCAAGAGCTTTATCATTCACCGACTGTGGTTCACAGGCATTAAATACTTCCATGAAATCAAATTCCCGGATAATATCCGGATTTCTCTGATAAGCCTTTGCATTCATAAAACTCATAAACTTTTCCCCGCAGGGATGTGCCGGTCCCAAAATTCCACCATAGTTATGAACAATGGGAATCAACATCTGCAAAGGCATTCCCCGAAGTTCCAAAAGTCTCAGTTTAATATTTTCCGGCATAATCACAATCATATGCCCTGCATCCAGAGTATCGTACTCAATGCCCTTTAAAACCAAGAAATCCTGATATTTATCCCCTTTGATATTCCGCTTCCACTGACGATATCCGCCATAGGAATCATGATCTGTTACCAGCATCCCGCCAAATCCCTGATTCCGCAGCATACGGATATATTCTTCAATAGGAACTTTTCCATCAATAGAGCCTTCTTTTGTATGGCAATGCATGTCAATCTTCATGACAACATCTCCTTTCACGAACTTCTGTCACAGACCAAATCTTTGCCTCATAGCCCCGATTTTTTCTTTCGGAAGAACCAGATTAAATCCCTGGGGATTCACAGCCACACCTTTTGCTACAGGAATAATCACCTTTTCCAGGTTCTCAAAATTCACCAGCATTCCTGTAAATTTCTTTTCTTTATTAAATTTCCGAAACTCTTCTGCATCTGAAAAGATTGGCTGGTAAATATCCCCATTCTGGGTCTTAATATAAGGAACCTGAACATTTTTGGGATCCTGTCCCTCCTCTGGTTTATTCACTGCCACCAGATACCGGCTTTTAACCAGATTTGCTGCTGTCTCCTCTTCCAGTTCCCTGAGATTTTCTTTTTCTTCCATTTCCACGCCACGTCTTAACTCCTGCATAAAGTAAATACCGGAAAGCTGCAACTGTGGATTCAGAAGAGGACGTTTCTCTTCCGGCAGACTGGAAAAGTCAGGTTTTTTCACCACTTCCTCTAACTCCAGTTCTGTTTTTTTCTCCTTTTCATAGTAAACAATACTATTGACTCCAAGGGTGTACAGCACTGTGTAAAAACTAAGGAAACTCTGATTATCCACCCTGATAGCTGCAACAGGATTTTTCTTCTCTGTTAAAGGCTTCACGGTCTCTTCCAGCATTTCCTTTTCTTCAAAAATCCAAACCTGGTCATTAAAAGTTTCCGGATCGCAAATCACAAATGGAAGCCTGGTGGCTCTAGAGAGAACCGTAAATACCTCTTTCTGTGTCTGAATTTTCCGAATCAGTTCTATTCTTGCGTTGTCCATGTCAATTTTCTCCTATTGTGTTGTATTCTATGTATAGTATACACCTTTTTCTGATTTTTGTCCTCTTTTATTAGAAAAACAATACACTAAAAAAGGCTACTTTTCCTTCACAGTAATACTCCATGCCGCATTCTTTTGCCAGGGCGTCCACCTGGACACAGAAAGCGGAAAGACAGGAAGCTCTCTTTTGGGGAAATTTACAGGGATTTCCTTCTTTTTTTGCACAGGGGCTGCACAACTGGCAGGGGCCTGCCATAGCCGGAAGGTATTCTGGAATTTCTCCTTCCACTCCATGAATCAGCTTCCAGGTCATTTCATTATGGCGATGTTTAATCACCTTTGTCTCTGCATCATCCATAATATCCTTCACAGGAGTGATGGTCTGCAATACCAGGGCTTTGGAAAACCGCAAAGCTTTCTCCTTCAATGCTTCCGGTTCGCCGCAGGAAGGTGGACAGGAATAATTATTATCGTAGTTTCCACAATAATTCATTTCACAAAACTGGCGGAATCTGCTGTCAAAAATCAGATGATCCGTATCTATCACACATGCCTGGTCAAATCCACATGCAAGAGCCTGGTTTAATAATTTTTCTTTGGTCATAGGGTTACTTCCTTTCTGTTGTCTACAGTATTACAGATTCATTAAAAACATATTATATATATACATCATACTACAAACTGTACATTTAAGCCATACCTTTAATAATCCTAAACATTTGAAATACCAGCATTATCCTCCCAGTAGGTGAATCACACACATTCCTATTTTCCAACCTACTTTTTCAAAGTCCAAATAGGTAGAAACAACAAATTAAGTCATCATCTTTTATGATTTCCACCTATCTAACCCTCTTTTTCATAGGTGGAAACATTCATTTTTATGATTTCCACCTATTTCTATCTCCATTTTATAAGTGGAAATATCGCGTCTATAGCTTTTCACCTACTTCCGCAGACTCAAACATATTTCAAATACGAAAGCTGCCGCTTTCACGATTCATACTCATGAAAGCGGCAGCCGCATAAAGATATTCACTATTCTTTATTTACAAACCTCATCATACAGATTTCTTCCCTCAGAATCAATCACCACAATCACCGGAAGATTTTCTACTTCCAGCTTCCGAATGGCTTCTGTTCCCAGGTCTTCATAGGCAATGACTTCTGCCTTTTTGATACATTTGGAGAGTAACGCCCCTGCGCCGCCTACTGCTGCGAAGAACACAGCCCCGTTTCTCACAATGGCATCTGTGACTTCCTGTTTTCTCCTGCCTTTTCCAATCATGCCCGTAAGTCCTAAATCCAGCAGTCTTGGCGCATATTTATCCATGCGGCTGGCAGTGGTCGGACCTGCAGAACCAATGGGACGTCCTTCTCTTGCCGGTGTTGGTCCCATGTAATAAATCACATTACCTTCCAGTTCAATAGGAAGTTTTTCTCCTTTGTCCAATGTCTGGGACATTCTCAAATGTGCGGCGTCCCTCGCTGTATAAATAGTACCTGTAATATAAACATAATCCCCTGCTTTCAGGGTTTTTACCTCTTCTCGGTCCAGAGGTGCTTTGATATATCTGTCCATTCCTCTTTCCTCCCTGTTCTTTCGTGTACTAAATCGTTCTGACAATATGACGGTTTACATGGCAACAGATATTAATTGCCACAGGAAGTCCCGCAATATGGGTGGCATATGTGTTGATATTCACAGCCAGCGCTGTGGTATCTCCGCCTAAGCCTGCAGGTCCTAAACCAATTTCATTAATTTTTGCCAGCAACTCTTCTTCCAGTTCTTTTACATGAGGTAATTCGGAATGTTCCCCGATTTCTCTGGTCAGGGCTTTCTTTGCCAGAATAGCTGCCTTTTCAAAGGTTCCGCCGATTCCCACACCCACAACCACTGGGGGGCAGGCATTTGGTCCGGCTTCTTTTACTGCATTTACAATGGCTTCTTTCACACCTTCCACACCATCTGCTGGTTTCAGCATACAGATTTTACTCATATTTTCGCTTCCAAATCCTTTTGGCGCTACGGTGATTTCCACCTGGTCTCCCGGTACAATTTCATAATGAATAATCGCCGGTGTGTTATCTTTTGTATTGACTCTGAGAAGTGGGTCTCCTACTACAGATTTCCTAAGATACCCTTCTGCATAGCCCTGGCGTACCCCTTCGTTTACAGCATCTTCCACACTGCCGCCTTCAAAGTGCACGTCCTGCCCTACCTTTAGAAATACCACTGCCATACCAGTGTCCTGGCAGATAGGAATCATGTCCTTTCCTGCAATATCCAGGTTTTCCAGAAGCTGTCCCAGAATCTGTTTTGCCAGAGGTCTGGTTTCTTTTTCATGGGCATCTCTCATGGCCTTATCCATATCCGGAGCCAGGAAATGATTAGCCTGAATACACATTTCTTTAATATTTTCTGTCAAAAGTTCTACGTTTACGCTGCGAACCATGGTTTTCTTCCTCCACTTTTCTGTTCTTACCTTGGGTGTTCTGCCAAATGTTTGCTTAAATCAATGCGGTTAAAGTCTCTGATATCCTCAGACTGGTGTTTTCCAAGCATTCCAATGAGCATATAATATCCGTTTCTTGGATCCTGGGGATAATCTTTTACTAATGTAAAATCTGTAATTTTCCCTGTACTGGAAATGTGCATTCTGGGTCCCAGACATTCCAGCACATAGTCGCCAATCTGAACATGATTTTCATCATAATAAGAAACCGGTAAATCCTTTTTCACCGCTTCTCTTACTTTTGCCTCCAGCTCATACAAATCCACATCCGGCTTCTGCTCAAATTCCAATACGAATCCATGACGTACATCTGAACGGGGACCATCCTGGGCATAGCCTTCTCCCATAAAATACACGCACAAATCTTCCAGTGTATGAGCTGCCTTCCGATAAATCACGGATTTGTGTACAATCTTGGCAATGTTCTCAGGAAGCGGGCCAAACATATTGGGTCTGGTAATAATAATTTCCTCCCCGATTCCCACCAGCAAATCTGCATTGCGGTTTAAAAATGGAAAAATCAGTTCAAAATGCTCCACAATTACAATCTTCCCGTGTTTTGCCGCATCCAGAATTGCCTCTGCCAGCACATGCATCTGAGTAAAAGCGGATTCAAAGCGGATATCCAGATGATAGGTATGAGGCGAAAAAGGATCCGCCATATCTTCATGGAGAAGAGGAAGGGGCCGGATATTCACCCCTTCATCATCATTGGTAAGGTCAAGCCCCGGAAACATTCCTTTAATCAAAAGGCTCTTTCCAGCCCCCGCATCTCCGATAATTCCCACAATGTGGTCAAAGGGACTTAAATACATCTGGCTTAACTGCATACCCAGATCTGCCATGCGGCGGTTTCCTCTGGGCGCAAAATAATAGCTGTACAGGTTTCCATCCTGCATTTGTCTTGAATATGCCATACTTTTTCCTTTTTATGTGCCAGAATAGCCAGAACTGCTTTCTCATAAGAGGAAAACAATTCTGGCATATCCTGTTTATCATTCTCTATTAGTTCTTTCTTGCTTTTCTAAGAGCCAGGATTCTCTCCATTTCATTGTAAACAATCATGTAGCCCTCGTCAACACCCATACCAGGTTTTGCAAGAATCTGATCCGGTTTTGTAGCCATCGCGCAGTTTACACAAACCTGTGCGGAACGGTCTGTTTCGTTACAGGTACCGCCCTGGTAAGCGCCAAAGCCTTTTTCCTTGCAGTACAGAACTGCTTCTACAATATTGTTGATTCCACCAAGGTCTGGTGTTTTAATCTGAGCCATGTGACCGGCTTTGTTATCTGCAAAGTATTTTACATCTTCCAGTGTATTACACCATTCATCTGCAACCAGCTCAACATCAATGCCTCTTCTGTCCACTTCTTCTCTAAGCCCCTTTAAGCAGAGCATCTGTTTTTCTCTTTCCTCTGCATCCATAGGGCCTTCGATTCTCAAATGGAATGGTTTTGCAGCTTCTTCCAGTTCTGCCAGATAATCTGCCATTGCAGGATAGTTGTCAACACCAAAAATGGCTCCAATGGTACCATATACGTCAATGTGGAACACTGGCATATAGTCTTCGCTGTGGCGCAGTTTAAGAACGCGGTCTCTTAACCAGCCAACATATTCTTTTAACAGTTCCCCATGCTCACCTAATTTTAATTTTACGTTGTTGATTAATGCGTGAGGCATAACTGCAGCGCCTTTTAAAATCATCTTGTCTGCATTATCATAACGGTTGTCACCAGACTGTGTAAATACTGGAATCGGCTCTTCTGAAACCGTTGTTCCATATTCATCTGCAACAACTTCGCACATCAGTCTCTTGCTGGATTTTGCAACAGCGTCCAGAATTGCCTGGCTCACACCATAGCGGATAGCTGTATGTAATCTCTTGCCATCCACCTGAATGGATTCCAGCATTTCACATAAACCTTTGAAGCTGTCAGCTTCTTTTCCAACTAATTCCGGTTTAATATATTTGTCAATAATCGGAATAAAGTCCTCTGCCAGAAACAGCGGGTCACGTCCGCCTGCACCAGAATACTGAACAGCCGCACAATCACCCCATGCAATCTGTCCGTCTTCCAGAATCAACATAACAGAAATGGCCTCACCAGCCTGTCTTACAGACTTAAATCCAGGTGTAACAGTTTCTCCGAAATAAGCTGCCCCATCAGAAACAGCTCCCTTTTTAATAGCTCTCTGGTCATCAAAGAAAAATCCGGTTCTTGCTTTAGAACAAACAACATCTACTATTTTCATGGTTATCAATCTCCTTTTCAACTGGAAGATAAGGGATAGTGTTCAGTCCACATTGAGGATTCTGTCCCCGGGTATGGCGGGTTCATGCTTTTCTTGCTCAAAACCATTTTCTATTCGCAGAAAAGCACAAACCCGTCATCCCCGGGAGATACCAGACTTCCGGTGGACTGGGATATCGTTCTGTATATCCCTTCCATGCTTATCTTCCCTGGTATTTGTCACTTTAAAATGAATAAAAATCCTTTATATTTCTCACTCACTTGCATACGCCAGAAAGCCAAAGGCTTTCCGCGTATGCGTATCTTTTCTACCACAACTGTTATCCCATCCCCCGCTGGCGGCTGGTGTGGTCTTTTCAGGCGAATCAAAAAATGGTTTTGAGCCTGAAAAGACCATGCCTGCCACCGGCGGGGGATGACCATAACCCTATTTCATCATTTAGGTTTTCCTACCAGACGTCCCTTACTGATTGCATATACATCATCAATTACCATCTGGAAGGATGCTTTTCTCTTCTCCATTTTCGCACGGTGTTCAATCTTACCTCTGTTGAAGTCGATTAATTCCTGTGGAAGTGGAACTCTTGCCGGATTCAGGTAACGTACAGCGCCTTCATGGTCACGTGCCGGAAGCATTTTACCAAAGTTGTAGCGGCTTGGCGCAAATGGAATATCAATGACACCTGCTTTTACTGCGCGGATAACGCCAAGAGCCAGGTCTCCCATACCAAGTTCAAAGGTCTTATCCACGATTGCACAGGTTTCACCTTTGATAATTGCTTTTTCCAGTTCCAGAGCAGAGCTCTTTAATTCCTGATCTGCCAGCAGGGAAATAGCCTGTTTTGTACAGCGAAGTCCCTGTGCATTTGCTTCCATAGTAGGAACACCAACTGCCTCATGAGGTGTCTTAACAATAACCTTTGTAGCTTTTGCAAGGGCTGCTACAGAACTTCCCCAGGAAATAACTGCAAATGCTTTTGCTTCATCCTGTGGGAATCCACCCATCCACTGATGGAGAACCGTTGTTACGGTCACATCTTCATATCCGTATTTTTCCAGATATTCTTCGGTAAGTTCTTCCAGAACGCGAAGAGCTGCAACGTCCTGCACCAGGTTACCGCACTGTCCATAACCAACGGTTACATTTTTAACGCCCTGCTCTGCTGCCAAAAGTGCTTCAATAATTGCCACAGCATTAGACATAGAAGGTGGAACCAGAGTACCTGTAAGAGGTCCGTATGGCTCACGGTTAATAGAAACACCTGCTTCTTCGTAGATACCTGTTAAACGGTCTACATACTGCCAGTCATAAATCGTTCTTTCCAGAGGAACATCCTTTGCATATGGAATGTTATAGGAAATACCGCCGCCTTCGTAGCTGGTAAATCCACCTGCATAGCAGATTTCGGTCAGCAGTCTTGCATCCGGTGTACCATGGCGAACCTGTACCGGAATATCAAGGTTTTCAATAATCTGACGGCATCCATACACACCATGGTTTACTGCCGGGAAACCATTTAACATGGATTTCTGTGTGCGGATAGATTCCTTGATTCCATTTTCAGCCTCTTCATAACGGTTCTGGCGGGTATAAGAGTCAATGGTTGTAGGAAGTAAATCTGCCTCACCATTGTTCTGCAAATACTGCAGAAGTTTAATATGATCTTCAATCAAGGCAACACCGGCTCTTGGCTGAATCAGTGTTTTTCTTTCTTTCTTTGCCTCAGAAAGTTTTTTGGAAAAACTTTTTGACTCCGGCATACTTTTGTGATATTCAATGGCTTCGTCAAAGTCTACATCTTTACCGGTGGGCCACTGTCCCATAATCTCTTTACGGATGCCATAAAATTCGTCATCCGATAATTTTTTATTCCTGATGTCCATAATAAGCAATCTCCTTCTTCATGATTTCTAAGGCCGCTTCCGGGTAATGCTGGGAAAGCAGTCCCATAGCTGCCAGAATATACTTTCTATCTATGAGGATTTCCGCATTTTCAGGTCTTAGAGAACCTGGTGTGCTTTCCTTATACAGCGCATATTTTGCAATTTCTTCGGTATGTTTTGCGTGAATCAGAGCGCCTCCTGTAACAACAACGTATTTTACCCTGCGCAAATCCTTGCCGCTTTGAAGATAGGTAAGCCCGCAGGGGGTGTATACCTGTTCCAGAGAACCTGCATGACGGGCAACCGCTGTCTCCACAGCGCCGCAGGCCAGTGCAAAATCCATCTTTTCCATTTCTTCATTGTCCGGTATGTAATCCGTATGAGTTGCCAGATACTCTACCAGCCCTGCAACCTTCTGCCGGTTTACACCTGCAATCTGAGCCAGCCGCCTGTCGCCTACTGCTTCCAGAATTCCCTGGACACTGTAGCGCATTCCAATGTCGCCTTCCACACTGCGTTTTGCATATGGCTCCTGAATGCCTTTCATAACCGTAGCCATATTTGCCGGGCTTCCTTCTGCAATGGAATACACATCCGTAGTGGCTCCGCCTAAGTCCACACCTACCAGTTCACCGATACCCTGATGTTCTTCCCATCCGTCTGAGAGAAGTTCCATGGCAGTCAACATGGCAGAAGGTGTTGGCATAATAATTCCGGATACCAGGTCTGAAGCCTTGGAAAGCCCTTTTCCCTGTACAATCCTATTTAAAAATACTTCCCGAATCTGCTTCTGGGTCGGCTCAATATTCAGCTCACCCAGCCTTGGCATTACATTTTCACAGATATACGTTGTTCTGCCTTCCAAAATCTCCTGGCACTCATCCACCGCGCACCGGTTTCCTGCCAGAACAATAGGACAGTCATAGCTAAGTTCTGAGAGCATTTTGGCATTATACAGAATACATTCTGCATTTCCGCCGTCTGTTCCTCCGGTAAGGAGGATAATATCCGGATGGTACGCCTCAATTTCCTTCATATCTCCTTTGGTAAGGTTAAAGGAATAGGTTTTCCACACCTTTGCCCCTGCTCCAAGAGAAGCCTCCCTGGCTGCCTGCGCAGTAAGCTCCGGCACCAGACCAATGGAAATCATCTTCAATCCTCCGGCAGCGCTGGAGCAGGCATAGCGTTCCTCATATTCCAGAGGTCCTGTGGTCTGTTCCAGAATTTTAATGGCGTCATGAAGGCCATTATTAATATCTGTTTCCACAGTGGTATAGGCTGCTGCTGTTCCCAGAATTTCACAATTATCTACATCTACGGCTGTCACCTTGGTGTTGGTGCTTCCGAAATCCACCAATAAAACTGGTTTCATAATTTACCGCCTCACTTTATCAGTCTTCTGTTTCCGGTGCTTCCATGCCAAAGTCTTCATACAAGGCCGCAATGGTAGTTTCCGGCGCTGTACCCGGACCAAAAACCCTGTCAAAGCCCATTGCCTTGAAGCGTTTCTCTACTTCATCAAAAGGCTGTTTTCCAACAACGATATTACCGCCTACATACAAAAGAACATCTTTTAATCCAGCCTCATTGCACTTATCTCTCAAGCCTCTGCAGTCCAGTTCTCCATGTCCATAAAGAGAAGATACCATAATTCCATCTGCGTTGGTTTCAATTGCTGCTGCAATATATTCCTCCTGAGAAACCATAACGCCTAAGTTTGTCACTTCGAAACCAGCGTCTTCAAATGCATGCTGCAAAATGGTGTTGCCCACTGCATGTACATCAGCGCCGATTACGCCAATAACTAATTTTTTCTTGTCCATTTCTGACCCGCTCCCTTCGTAAAAGATTAAATGGCATTTATCTTTCTATTTTCTTTTTTTCTTTTCCTTTTCTATTTTTGATTACAGAACGTTTTTAATGGTATCCAGCAAAGTTCCGTCCCGGTAAAGCACCCTGGCAACTACCTTATCGCCCATCTCTACTTTTTTCGGTACTCCTGCAATATCCTCTGCAATCTGTTTCAGTTCCTGTATATCCTTCACCGGAAGTCCTGCTTTCATTAATTTTTCCTTTAATTCCTGCTGTTTCGGATTTACTGCAATACCTCTTTGGGTTACCACCACGTCAATGGTTTCTCCCGGAGTGGATTTGCAAAGCACTTCGTCTACAATCAGCGGAAGTCTTGCACGAATCAGCGGTGCCACAATAATGGACAGCTTAGAACCTGCTGCAGTATCACTGTGTCCACCGGAACCTCCCATAATATAACCATTGGAATCTGTATGTACATTGACATTAAAGTTTACATCCACCTGAGTCGCTCCCAAAATCACCACATCCAGGCTGTCTACCGCAGCGCTTTTGGCTGCCGGTGATGCGTAACGCATAGCTGAGATTTCCTGGTGTTTTGGATTTTCCCGGATGGATTCAATGGCTTTTAAGTCAAAGCACTGCACATCCAGAATGGATTCAAAATATCCCTTGTTTGCCATATCTACCATATAGCCGGTAATACCGCCCATACAGAAGCTGCCTTTAATATGGTCTTTTTCCATCATTTCTTCCACATATTTGGCAACTGCCAGGGAAGCGCCGCCTGCTCCTGTCTGGAAGGAAAATCCGTCTTTCAAATATCCGGAATGTTTCACTACCTGGGAAGCCAGTCCTGCAATCCGAAGCCCTACCGGGTCACGGGTAATTTTGGTAGTACCGGAAACAATCTTTGCCGGGTCACCAATCTGAGGTACTTCTACCACATAGTCCACATAGCCTTCATTAATGGAAGTATCTTTTAAAGGGTAACTCACCAGATTATCGGTAATCACAACCACCTTTTCTGCGTGAACCGCATCTGAGAATGCATAGCCCAGAGAACCACAGGCAGATGGTCCGTATTTTCCACTGCAATTTCCCATATTATCTGCTGTAGGAGCTGCCAGGAATGCGATATCAATCTTAGAAGAACCGTTTTCCATATCCCCGGCTCTTCCTCCATGAGTTCTGAAAATCACAGGTTTTTCCAAAATACCCTGAGAAATTGCTTTTCCCACTTTTCCACCCATGTAATTACACTCAATTCCTGTAACTACACCGTTTTTAATATGTTCAATAATTGGCTCATGAATGTCAAAAATAGAACTGGCATTGACGGTAAGATCTTTGATTCCCATGGCCGCCGCTTCTTCCAGAACCATATTCAGCACATAGTCACCATTTCGCATATGATGATGAAAGGATATGGTCATGCCATCTTTTAATCCTGTTTTTTCAATAGCCTCTTTTACAGAGCCGATTAATTTACTCATCTGCATGCACCTCCATAAATGGCTTTTTCCATCTCCAGCACCTGCTGGGCACGTTTTACTATGGGTGCATCAATCATTTTACCGCGCAGGGAAATTACACCTTTGCCCTGGCGTTTTCCTTCCTCAATGGCATCCATCACGTCATGGGCATATTCGATTTCACTTTCTGTAGGTGAAAAGACTGCATTTACCACGTCCACATGTCTTGGAGAAATCACTGCCTTTCCTGCAAAGCCCAGGCTCTTGGCAAATTCAGTGTCTCTTTCCAGACCTTCCATATCCTCCACATCCGTAAACGGTGTGTCATAAGCTTCGATTCCACAGGCTCTTGCAGCACATACCAGACGGGTTCTTGCATAGAAAATTTCTTTTCCCTCTTTGGTACGTTTACAGTGCATATCAGCTGTGAAATCTTCTCCTCCTAAGAAAAGACCAATCACACGGTTATCAGAAGAAGCTATTTCAAATGCCTTTTCCACACCCATAGCAGTTTCAATCAGTGGAAGAATCTTCACAGTTCCCACTTCCAGGCCGCTTTCCATCTCTACTTCTGCCATGTATGCAGAAACCTCCTGAATCATAGCACCGCCATTTACCTTAGTAGGCATGATCACATCTGGTTTCAGAGGGATAATGGCCTTTAAATCCTCTTTCCAGAATTCTGTATCTGTAGGATTGATTCTTACCACTACTTCACAGGATGGAAAAGACTGATATTTTAATGCATTACGCACTAAAATTCTGGCCGCATCCTTTTCATCTGGAGATACAGCATCTTCCAGGTCAAAAATAATGGTATCTGCTCCCAGAGTGTCTCCATTAATCAGCATATTTGGGGTATTTCCCGGTAAAAATAACATGGTTCGTCTCATTTTTATTCAACTCCCCCTCTTTTCAGTGCTGTCTCCATTCTGGCCCTGATTACACAGTCCAGAGCACCTTTATCTTTAATAAAGATTTTTCCTGTTGTCACATCAAATTCCTGTAATGTGTCCAGCACGGCAGCCCGGATGGAATCCATGTACTGATTAGCGACAACTGAGTCAATCTCAAGGGTCAGTTCTTTCTCGTCTGGCTCTATCTGAATAAACAAATCACTGGATTCCAGGGTTCCTGCTACTGCATTTTTTAAAATCTTCACAGGTTTTCTCCTTTCATCATTTCCTTTTATGAAACGTATTTTCTATAACTTATTCAACCACGCTCTTGGAAACTCCTGCCTGTGCAAGAATCTTCTGTTCAAAAGCGATTGCTTTCTTTTCCAATACTGCCACTTCCTCAGAAGTAGCTTTTACAAACTCTTCATCCTTAATGGATTCCAGATTAATTTTTACATTAAATAATGCACCTAATACTGCAGTTCTTGCCATCATAGTAGCAACAAGTGCATCTGTAACGGCTGTTTTATTTCCTTTTGTAACCATAGTTTCTGCATAAGGAAGCACCTCATATGCTGCCTTTGCAACAGACAGAGGAACAGCAACTGCTGCTTTTAATCCATTCTGCATAGCTTCTGTGCGTGCTGCCTTTTCTTCTTCTGTTTCCTTCGGAAGAGTAAGTGCCTGCATATATAAATCAAAGGATTCACTGTCTCGTTTAATGTCTACCAGAAGCTGTTCACAGATTTTATGCATAGGCTCTACAGCCGCCTTCATTTCTTCTTCTACTTCCGCATATTTTTTCTTTCCGATTGTCAGTCCTGCCACCATTTCTGTAAGAGCCGCTGCTAAAGCGCCAGCAAGGGCGGAAATACTTCCGCCCCCTGGTACTGGTTCATTAGAGGCTGTCTGCATGGCGAATTGTTCAATTGTCATATTTTTCATGGCATATACCTCTTATATTTTTTTAAATTACAGTCTTGTTTCAAGTACCTGTTTTGGATCAAATCCTTCAAATCCCAGGTAATATTCTGCACAGTCAACGATTGCCTGAAGAGGAATCAGACCTACAACTTCACTTCCTAATACATTTACACCGTAACGTCTTGCTTCCATACGTACTGTTTCAAATACAGTATAAACAGATGTTTTTGTATAGTCTGTTAAGTTCATGGATACCTGTGCGATATTTCTGTCTTCCAGCATAACACCCATAGCTTTGCAATAACGGAATCCGCCTTTAATATGACGAATCTTATCAGCAATTTTCTGAGCAATTTCCACGTTAGATGTATCCAGGTTGATATTGTAAGCAATCAGAGGCATTCTTGCTCCAATAGCTGTTACACCACCTGTAGGATGAATGGTGTTTGGACCAAAGTCTGGTTTCCATTTTTCCTGATCTTTCATTTTTTCTGCCATACCTTCGAACTGTCCCTGACGAACTTTTGCAAGGTTTTCTCTATGAGGAGCTGTAGCAGATTTTTCATATAAGAAGAATGGCTGGCCGAATTTTTCGGAAGCTTCTTTTGCAACTTCTTTTGCAAGAGCGTCTGCTTCTTCTACGGTTGTGTTTCTGATTGGAATGAAAGGAACAACGTCAACACATCCCATACGTGGATGCTGTCCCTGATGTTTTGTCATATCGATCAATTCTACTGCTTTTCCGATAGCTGCAACCATAGCATCTTTTAATGGAGCAGGCTCACCGATAACAGTAACAACACTTCTGTTATGGTCTTCGTCAGAGCTGTAGTCCAGCAATTTTACGCCTTCCACATTGCGGAAGCAATCAACAATTTTTTCGATTTTTTCTTTATCTCTACCTTCACTAAAGTTAGGTACACATTCAATAATCTTATTCATGATGTTATTCTCCTTATTTCCATTCTTTGTGATATACAGTTTCGCCTTTTTTTATAACCGTTTCTACCAGGTTGATTCCTGTGTGATATGGCATAAAGTGGATGGACGGGAATTTCAGGAACACAATATCCGCCTGTTTTCCCGGTTCCAGACTTCCTACCGTATCAGCTCTATCCACAGCAGCAGCACCGTTAATCGTCAATGCTGTAATCACTTCTTCAATGGACATGTTCATGTAAATACATCCAAGTGCAACTAATAACGGAATCGAATTTGTGAAGCAGCTTCCCGGATTCAAATCCGATGCAATCGCTACTGCACATCCTTCGTCAATCATTTTTCTTCCAGGAGCATACTCTTCTTTCAAAGAGAAAGCAGTTGCTGGAAGAAGGGTACTGATGACTCCGGCATCACGCATTTGACGGATTCCTTCGTCAGATGCTTTCAAAAGATGGTCTGCAGATACAGCACCTACTCTAGCTGCAAGTTCAGAACCTCCTAACTGATAAATCTCATCCGCATGGATTTTCAGTTTGAATCCCATCTTTTTGGCTTCTGTAAGATAATACTCAGAATCTTCTATATTAAATACATTCTTTTCTGTAAAGATATCAGCAAACTCTGCCAGATTTTCCTCTTTTACCTTAGGCATTACTACACGAAGCTGTTCTTCAATGAATTCTCTTTCTTTTCCTTTCCATTCAGGAAGAACACTGTGAGGTCCTAAGAACGTTCTGACGATATCCACCGGATGTTTCTCATCCAGCTTCTTCATAACACGGAGCTGTTTCAGCTCTGTATCACAATCCATTCCATAACCGCTCTTGCCTTCCACGGTTGTTACACCGAATTCCAGCATACGGTTCAGTCTTTCTTCACCAGCTTCCATCAGTTCTTCTTCTGTGGCTTCTCTGGTTGGAACAACGGTGGCATTAATGCCGCCGCCACGTTCCATAATAGACATATAACTATCGCCTTTCAATCTCCAGGAAAATTCATCTGCACGGTATCCGCCGAAAATAAAGTGTGTATGAGAATCCACGAACCCAGGCATCACCGTTTTTCCTGTGGCATCGATTACTTCGTATTCCTTTACGTCTACCTGTTTATCCAATTCCTCTGTCGTACCTACTGCAACAATTTTATCATCATGAATGATCACCGCACCATCTTTAATCAATCCGATGTCAGACATCTCTTTTCCGTGCTTAGGTGCACTTCCCTGGCAGGTTACCAGCTCAGAGGCATGGCGTATATATCTTTTTTTCATGTTCTGTCTCCTCATAACTCTTTGCAGAAATTCTTAGTGATGTGTGTGATGAGGTTCTACAACCACATCTTTGCATACTCTTTCGATTAATTCATCGTTTGCCAGGTATGGCATTGTGATGTAATCTTCGCCATTTCTGATCTTATTGTATTCTGCAACAGTTTCGATGGAGTGTTCACATCTTCCCCAGCTTCTTCTGGAAACACCAATCATAGTATCCCATGGAATAGCTGCCATAAGGATTTCATCTACTCTTTCGCTTCCGTCAAGAACCATACCGAAACCACCGTTGATGGATTTGCTGATACCAACACCACCACCGTTATGGAGAGCAACAAGGCTCATACCTCTTGCAGCATTACCTGCGTAGCAGTGAACAGCCATATCTGCTGTAATATTGGAACCATCATAAATGTTAGATGTTTCTCTGTATGGAGAATCTGTTCCACCTGTGTCATGGTGGTCACGACCAAGCATAACAGGTCCGATTTCTCCGTTACGAACCATTTCATTGAATTTCAGAGCGATATCTCTTCTTCCAAGAGCATCCTGATACAGGATACGGCACTGTGTACCAACAACCAGTTTATTCTTTTCTGCATCACGGATCCAGATATAGTTATCTCTATCCTGGCTTCTTCTGTTAGGATCAATAATTTCCATAGCAGCATGGTCTGTTTTTCTTAAATCTTCCGGTTTTCCGGACAGACAGCACCATCTGAATGGTCCATATCCATAGTCGAATAATTCTGGTCCTAAAATATCTTCTACATAAGATGGGAAGATAAATCCTTCGCTGGTATCTACGCCATTCTTAGCGATGTCTTTTGCACCTGCATCAAAGACAGCTTTCATGAATGCGTTACCATAGTCAAAGAAGTAAGCTCCTCTTTCTACTAATGTTTTGATCAAATGATAATGTTTAACCAGGGACTGATCTACCAGTTCACAGAATTTGTCTTTGTCATTTGCAAGCATTTCTGTTCTTTCTTCAAATGTAAGACCCTGTGGGCAATATCCGCCGTCGTATGGTACGTGGCAGGATGTCTGGTCAGATAACAGTTCAATCTTAATATTGTTATCAACAGCATACTGAAGAAGGTCAACAATATTACCATGGAACGCAATAGAAATTGTCTCTTTCTTATCCATGTATTCCTGAGCAACTCTGAATGCTTCTGCTGCGTCTTCAATTACCAGACTTACCCATCCCTGGCTGTGTCTTGTTTCAATTCTGGAGTAATCAACTTCTGCAACGATACCAACACCGCCTGCAATCTCAATTGCTTTTGGCTGAGCACCACTCATTCCGCCAAGACCACTTGTTACGAATAAGTGTCCAGCTAAGTCTCCATCCTGTGGAACTCCTAAGAATTTACGTCCTGCATTTAAGATCGTATTGAAAGTACCATGAACGATACCCTGTGGTCCAATGTACATCCAGCCACCAGCTGTCATCTGTCCATAGGAAGAGCATCCCATAGCAGTTGCTTTTGCCCAGTCTTCTGGATTGTCAAACATACCAATCATAAGTCCGTTTGTAACGATTACTCTTGGGCTGGATTCATGAGATTTGAACAGACCCATTGGATGTCCACTCATCATAACTAATGTGTGATGATGTGTCAGTTTTTCAAGATATTTTTTAATTAACTGATACTGCATCCAGTTCTGGCAAACCTGTCCGGTTTCTCCGTATGTAACTAATTCATATGGGTACAGAGCTACATCATGATCTAAGTTATTATCAATCATAACCTGGAAAGCTTTACCTTCCACACATTCTCCCTTGTACTCATCAATTGGTTTTCCATAAATTCTTTCCTTTGGCATAAAACGATAGCCATAGATACGTCCATGTGTTAATAATTCGTCCAGGAATTCCGGTGCCAACTGTTCATGCAGTTCTTCCGGCACATATCTCAAAGCATTTGCCACTGCCAGTTTGATTTCTCTCTTGTTCAGTGTCAGCTCTCTCATTGGCGCTCTTCTGACACCTTCCTTAAAGGTTGGGTATTCTGGTAAAACCGGATCCAATTTAATCACCATTGCATTTCCGATCTCTGCATTATTCATATCACATCGTCTCCTTTTCTCTTTTTTCATGATTTTATCATTCCTAGGGTCTAAAAAACGTCTATTCACTATAAAAATGTGCTAATTTTTTTTCATCACATCTGTATTTTTAATGAATTTTGACGTTTTTATTTCTCGTGGTAAAGTGAAAGTGCATGAAAATCCTTGATTTTATTTGTACTTTTAGGCCAAAAATAGGACAAAATAGCAAAAAAGATAAAAGAAATGACAAAAACCAGATATATCGGTAAAAACTTCCGATACATCTGGTTCTTATTCATTGGCTTTTTGTAATTATTCCTGCTCTTCTTGCCAGCTTTTTATTTCTGGCACTTTTTCTTCTGCTTTTGCCATGCATTCTTTTAATTTAATTCTTAATGCCTTTTTTACATCTTCATAGTCTGCATTCTTAATTAAATTTTCTTTTTCGCATGGATCTGCTTCCAAGTCGTACAAATACTTTTCGTAATAAAGCTCTGCACCAGAACATTTCCACGGGTCTTTTTTAGCCACAACACAGTATTTCCACCTAGAGGTGCGGATTGCCCGCCCCACTTCGCTTTCACTAATCTGAATAAACACACAGTCATCCCAGTTCTGTATGCTTCCTTCTACCAAAGCCTTTAAGGAACGTCCCTGAAAATCATCTGGCTTTTCAATGCCTGCACAATCCAGCAAAGTAGCCGGCAAATCCATCAGGCTAACCAGATTCTGAATCTTTTTCCCTCCTTTGAAGGCTCCTCCTGCTGCAAGCAAAGGAATATGGATACTAGATTCATGACAAGAGCGCTTATATTCCTGATTCCTGGTACAAAAATGGCAACCATGGTCAGAAGTATAAAACAAAATCGTATTATCCCACAGCTTATGTTCTTTTAGTGTTTCGATTAAACGTCCCACATTTTCATCCAAGCTATGGCACTGCCCTAGATAATCTGGATAGCTAGTCTCCCAGTCTCCTACACCTTTTACCATATCCTGTGGAGGAACAAAGTTTTTAAACTTTTCTTTACTTCCATCTGGTCCTTCAAAGCGATTATGGTCATTCTGGTGATGCGGCTCTATTTGAGACACAAACAAGAAAAACGGATTCTCCTTTTTATATTCTTGCAAATAGTGAATAGCATAATTATTAATTGCATCTGCCCGATATCCAATGAACTCCTGTTTTTTTCCATTTTTGTCAAAAACATATCCATCATATCCGTGAGAAGTTGCCTCCAACACATCAGAAGACATCCAATAATCACGGTATCCGCCTCTTCTTTCTTCAGGAATTGCCCTTGTTTCAAAGTTCTCTTCATCCACTGGTGCTGTGTAACTATCTCGGTTGGATGCAAGATGCCACTTTCCAACATATGCCGTGTCATATCCTGCTTCATGAAAATAATCTGCTAAGGTCTTGATATTCTGTGGTAAAGCCAATGCGTTCCTGTGACATCCAATCTGCGTAGCATATTTCCCGCTTTGCAGACAGGCTCTTGCTGGGCCGCATACTGGCTGGCACGTGAAAGCATTTTCAAACAGAACACCTTCTTTGGCAAGACGGTCTAAATTCGGTGTCACATTGAGACTTTGTCCGTAGCATCCCAAGGTATCCCAGCGCTGCTGATCTGAAAAGTAAAAAATAATATTAGGTCTATTCATTTTTCTCTCCTATTTCAATCCCGTAGATACAACACCTTGTACAAAATACTTCTGTGCACACAAGAACAAAACAATCATTGGAACAGAAATCAAGGTTGCTGCTGCCATCATAGGACCCCAGCGTACTGTAGTTTCATCCCGGAACATGGTTAAAGCCAGCTGTACTGTACGCATACCTTCTGAATTTGTCATAACCAGTGGCCACAGATAATCATTCCATACTGCAGAGCCTTTCAAAAGTGCCAAGGTAGCCAGAATAACTTTTGAATTGGGAATATAAATAGAAAAATATGTTCTCCATTTACTTGCCCCGTCAATCATTGCCGCTTCATCCAGAGAGCGTGGGAAATTTTCGTAAAACTGCTTACAAAGGAAAATTCCAAAAGATCCGGATACCAGAGGAATGATGATACCTGGCATGGTATTCATCAATCCAGAACCACCAAATCCCATAAAGTTATTTCCACCGGCAAATGGAAATTTTGCCATAATCAGGAAGGTTGGCAGCATTGTAACCTGAGGCGGCATCATAAGTCCCACTAATAACAATGTAAATAATGCTTTTGAGCCACGGAAGTGAAGTCTTGCAAAGGCATATCCTGCTATGGAGTTAAACAGCAAAGAAAATACAATACTTACAATGGTAATAATGAAAGAATTCCGAAAATAAATGCCCCAGTTCCCAGTAGATAATGCTTCTCTATAATTATCAAAATTAAATGATTCCGGCAGAAAATGAAAGACTGGCGAATTAATTTCTCCTGTTGTTTTAAATGAAGTAGAAATCATCATCACAATGGGAAAAATCATAATAAAAGAAACTACAGCCATACCAACCAGCCAAACTACTTTTGTCCATTTCTTTTTTTTCATATCTTTCCTCCTATGAAACATCTACATCTTGGCCTTTGTTGCCAAACTTGAATACAAGCATTGTAACAATCAGTGAAAATGCTAACAGCAATACTGCCATGGCACTGGCATATCCCATTTTAAATTCCAGAAATCCTCTGCGGTAAATCTGGTGTACCACTGTTGTAGTACGATTTAGCGGGCCTCCACTTGTAAGAATATTTACCTGTTCAAACACTGCAAAACTATTTACAATTCCTGTTACCACCAAAAAGAATGTAGTTGGTCTTAACATCGGCCATGTAATATTCAAAAATCTCCTTATAGGACCTGCTCCATCTAACTGAGCAGCTTCATATAAAGATTCTGGTATTCCGGTAAGTCCTCCCAAGAAAATTACCATAGAATAACCGCAGTTTTTCCAAATTCCTACCAGAATAATACATAACATTGCCTGGCTTGGATTGATAAGCCATTTCTGAGGTGCAACCCCTATAGCTTCAAGTAATCTGTTAAAAATTCCGAAATTCGGGTTATATAACCACAGCCACACCATAGAAACACATACCATAGACATAATGTTTGGAAGATACAAAGCAGTCCTGAAAATAGGAACTGCTTTTGACTTCTTGTAAAGTAAAACAGCCAACAAAAGTCCAAAGGCAAGCTGCACTGTTAATGTGACAACCGTGTAAAACAACGTATTGGTAATGGCTCTCAGAAATTCTGAGTCTGAAAACAATTTCACATAATTCTTTATTCCTAAAAATTTAGGAATGGCATACATATTGAAATCTGTTAAGCTGTAATACAAAACCATTCCAATTGGAATTAAAATAAACACAGCAAAAATCAAATATGCAGGCAAAATCATGAGATATGCTTCTTTATCACTCTTCTTTTTCGTTTTTACTGCTTGTTTTGCCACAGTTCCCCCTCCTTTTTATTGATTGTCTATTTCTTCCTGTACCTTCTTTCCAGCTTCTTTTAAGGCTGTTTCGGCATCGCTTTGGTCATAATAAACTTGTTCCATAGCATCATCTACATAAGTCAGAACACTGTTGAAATATGGAACTTTCGGACTTCCTTTTCCAATAGAAACTGCTTCCAGAATCCGTTCTCCGTTTTCTGCATCCTTTTTCAAATAATCTTCTTCAAGAGAAGTTCTTACAGGCGCTGCATTTACAGTCTCCATCCATGTTTTCATAGAATCCTGGCTACACATATATTTCATCAGCTCCCATGCACCGTCTTTATGTTTTGAATTTGCATTCATGAACATGAAGTGCATACCACAAAATGTTGCACTGTTCTTATTTGAGAACATTGGAACCATTTTCAGTTTTCCTTCCAGATCACCTGTATTGGCACTATTAAATTCATTTTCATTTAACACAGTCATAGCGGCTGTACCATTTTTAAATGGATTTTGATCTGCCTGGGTATTATCCCACTCTACAACTCCAATATCTTTCAACTCTTTCATAAATTCAAGAGCTTCTACTGCCTCTGGCTGATTGAATAAAATTTTATCTTCTCCTTCATCAATAAAATTTTTCATTCCATTTTGCATTGCAAAAACCTGGAAATACTGATTGATATTGGTACCACTGGTAGGAAGACCAAATCCACACTGAACCACTGTTCCTGACTTATCTTTTACTAAAAGTTTCTCATGAGCTTCTTTTAACTCTTCCCAATTGGTAGGTGGGTTATTGGGGTCTAATCCAGCCTTTTCAAACAATTCTGTGTTGATGATAAACATACGTGCATCTGGTGTATATGGAATTCCGTACATTTTACCGCCAATACTTCCTGCCTCCACAACACTGTCGTAATAGTCATCTAAATCTTCCCAGTCTTTTACATAATCATCCAGACACTCATACTGTCCCATAGGAACTCTCGCGCCAATAGAAGACATGGAATAATGTATCACATCCGCTGCAGTCCCTGAGGCAAATCCTGTGTTTAATTTTGTCTCAAAATCATCTCCCCATGGCGCTTCCTGATATTCCACCTCGTACTCTGGATGCTCTTTTTCGAAGCCTTCAATCATCTGCATAAATGCATCTTTTTTGTAATCTTCTGTTCCTGCTCTCAAAAATACCAGCTTCTCTTTGCCCCCTTGGGAATTTCCTTCGTTTGTGGAAACTAAATCCTCGTTTCCACCTGAACATGCTGCAGTCGAAATCAGAATTCCTCCTGTAAGCACTGCACTCAGTACAACCTTCCAATTTTTCTTCATCATTCTTCGCTCCTCCTTTTATTTTTTTGTTATTGGATAGCTTAAATTATACCTTCCTGTTTTCTTTTTGCTATGCAATCTGTATATATTTTCTTGGTAAATATTTATCTTTTTATATATTTTTATCTTTTTTTGTTTTTTCTTTTTTCTTTATCATACATTTTGTTTTATTTTTGGCTTTTATTGTAATATATTTATATCTTCTATACACAAAAGACGCTAATCCAATTATGGATCAACGTCTCCGAAACTCTAAGGGAGTCATTCCCGTATGCTTTTTAAACACTTTACTAAAATATGCCGAATCGGGAATCCCAACTAGACATCCCACTTGATAAATACTTTGTTTTGTTTCTGTCAGTAGCTTTTTTGCCTTTTCCATGCGAAAATCCAGCAAATAAGAATAAATATTTTTCTCGGTTTCCTTCTTAAACAAATGGGATAAATAACTTTTATTCATGTGTACAAAATTTGCGATTTCTTCCAATGAAATATTTTCTCTGTAGTTTTCATCTATATATTCCATCACCTTACATACTGCTTCACTATATGCCGGATGTACACTTTCTAATTCTGAGATAAACTTTCTTACATATTCCAGCACTTTTTGCTCCAACATATGAATATTCTTACAATGGGTAATTAAAATCAATTCATCTATAGAAAACTTTTTTCGCTGAATATCATCCAAATAATTCCAGTAAATTTTCAAAAGCAAATCTAAAACAAAACGCCTTACCAACACAATATCCGGCATTTCCCTGCAAAACATTTCGAATATTTTCCCCAAATGTTCCAATGCCTGCTCATAATGCCCTTCCTCCCATTTGGTCTCTTCTTCCTTGAATAATGCTTCATATTGTTTTTCATTTGCGCTCCAAACACTGGTTCTTCCATAAAATTCCAGACGTTCTGCTTTCTTTTCAACCTCTTTATAGACCTTTTCCAAATCCTTTCCGCTGCTGCCAATTCCACCGGCACATAGAACCACTTCTGTATTTCCAAAAGAAGATAGGGTTTGTAACATTTCCGTGGTCAGCTCTGAAATTTCATTTTCTCGCACCTTGACAAGAATAAGCGCCTCTGTGTCATTTTGCGCCACAAAAATTGCTTTCTTATTTTTTTCCTGAAGGAAAAACTCCATAATCTGTTCCACCCGTCCCAGATGAAACTGTTTGCTCTTATTTTTTAGCATAAGAATGGTATATTCGTCTTCTCCCCACAAATTCTTCCACTCCAGTAGCTGTTCCGGCGTATTCCAGGAACCCCCTTTTACTATTTTAGAAAAAAAGCTTTTTATTTCTTCTTGTTGTCTTTCTTTCTTCCAGTTCTCTGTACTTTCTAAACTTTTCTCTGCCTTCTGAATACAGGCGCAAAGCTCTTCTTTTGTGATTTCTGATTTTAACAAAAAATCCTTAACCCCTAATTTCATAGCTTCTCTTGCATAAGAAAAGTCATCATATGCACTTAAAATTACCGTATAAGGAAACTTCTCCTCCTTTTTTAACTGACTCACCAACTCCATTCCATCCATAACCGGCATTCTGATATCTGTAAACAACAAATCCGGCAGCCATTCCCTGCAGCACTCCAAAGCCTGTTTCCCATTTGCACACGCTGCCACCACCTGACATTCTGGGAATAAAGTTTCTATATTCTTCTTCATCCATTTTAAAATGATTTCTTCATCATCTGCAATTACAACCTTCACTTATTTCCCTCCTCCAAGTGTATAGCCGGTATTTCGACTTGAAATGTTGTACCGCCATGTTCGTTTAGAAAAGCATACAATCCATACTTCTCGCCGAAATTTCTCTTAATTCTCATTTGTATATTAGAAATTCCAATTCCGCTAAACTGCTCTTTCACCCGCGGAACCTCCCTGCTTTCAATACAGGTTTTCACTTTTTCTAAATCCACGCCAACCCCATCATCTTCTACTTCAACCATCACGTTCCCATCTCTGCCATAAGCTCTTATCCAGATATGTCCTTGTTCTTCTTTTGTATTAAATCCATGGGAAATACTGTTTTCCACCAGTGGTTGAATTAAATTTTTTAAAATACCAAGCTCTCCGATTTCATACTCGATAATGATTTTCCACTGAAATTTATCTCGATATCTCAAGGACATAAGCTTAAGATATTCCTCTACCATATCCATTTCTTCTTTAATGGTGATAAACTTCTTTTGATTCGCAAAGGATTTTCTAAGAAGCTTTGAAAAAGAAAGGATTGCCTGATCTGCTTCCTGGTATTCTTCCATTTGTATCATAAAACGAATCGTCACTAATGTATTATAGAAAAAATGTGGATTGATTTGGGCTTGCAAAGCCTGTATTTCCAGCCTGTGCTTTTCTTCCTCTTCCTTTTCCAACTGCTTTAACAACTCCTGTATCTTATCCAGCATGGTATTAAAATTGCAAAAAATATCCCTAAATTCTGTTTCATAGTTTTCTGAAATCTTCGCCTCTAAATTTCCACGGGAAACCTCCAAAATATTTTTATTTAGACGTTTCATTCTTCCTTCTATAATTCTACAATTGTGAAGTACAATAAATGTCAATACCAAAAACATGGCCGCGCCAAGTCCCAGAAGAAGCACTACATAAAAGGACCAGAAATTTTGATAAGGTTCGTAACTAATTAATTTCCACCCTGTCTGGAAAATACTGCTAAAGCGAATATGACTCTTTTGATTCTTTACATTTCCTACAAAAAATCCTTTTTCATTTTCTATAATCTTCCTGTAGTAAGTATTTTCTTTGATGTCTGTACCATACAGAGTCGGATCAGAGGCATAAATAATCTTCCTGTACTGATCCATAACAATGACGTTTTCCACGTATTTTTCACTGCCTTCTGCTTCATTTCCCCATATATCATGAGAAATTGCCACCAGCACAGTTCCTATTTTTCTTCCACTATTCAGATTACGGATATTTCTCACCGCAAACAAAGTATCCTCTGGAAACAGTTCTTTCAGCAATGGACTTCGATACTGAGGCAAAAAATAAATCTCATCCTTTTTATCTTTTGTCTCCTGATACCATGGTTCTGCCTGTAAATCTTCATATTCCATTTCATCTCCCATAAACTCCAGAGAATTTTGAAAATAGCTGGCTCCATTGCTGCATAATACAATAATCTGATACTGCCTTTCTGGAAATAGTTCTGTCAGTTCCCGCATTTTCTTTTGAATTTTATCATATACCTGGTTTTTTTCATATCCTGTAAGATTTGTTTTTTGAGATAAAATTTGATTAATCTCGGAATCTAAATATAACATATTGGTTATTTTAACAATTTCTGTATTTCTAGCTGAAATATTGTCGCTTCGTTCCTCGATTGCTGATAATTTACTTTTGTTCCATTCATAATTACTTTTTTGAAAAACGGCAATTGTCAAAACACAAAACAAAATAAATAATGGCACTACAATTAAAAAATCAAAGAATAACACGGTTCTTTTAATACTGTTGGTTCCTCTTTTTAATTTTTTCAACTTCATAAGCTCCTGGGATTTTTTCCAGATACTTCCACGCCTGTTCCTCATAGCCTTCTGCCTCACCCTCCAACAACTCGCCAAACACCTGACCATACTCTTTTTTTAACTTTGCCTTCACCCCATTTAAAATTCCAAGGGTATAAGGGGAAGCTAACTGCCATGCGGTCTCTTCTGCCTCCTGAATACTCAAAACTGCCCGTTCCCACGCTCCTTCTTCTGCTGCCAGAAGGGCAATGTACGCCTTTGTCATGGAACGTCCAATAAGTGTATATGATTCCTCATATCGTTTCTCTGCCTTATAAAACGCCTGTCTGCATTTTTCCTTCTCTCCCAGTGCAAAATAGGTTCTGCCAAGATTGGAGTACACTACCGCATTACAGACACATTGATTCTCTTCACATACTTTCGCCGACTTCTCATAATACTCTATAGCCTGAGAAAACTGCTTTGTTTTCCGCATATTTTCCCCCATATAATTATAGCAGGCTGAGATATTCAAAGCATAGATTCTGGATTTCAAAGGCTGGCTTTCAAAATAATCCAGAGAATACTGCAAATACTCCATACTCTTCGAGAAATCTCCTATCATCGATAAATACAACCCACAAAGCCGTTCTATTACCGCCTGTTCTTCTCGGTATCCCCCTTCTTTTGCTGCCTGTAAAGCCTTCTTCATATACTGAGGCGTATCTTTCAATTCCCACACATTCAACTGGTGATAAATCAAAAACCGTAAACACTGACAAGTTACCAATCTGTTTTTTTCATATGCATCATTTGTCAAAAGCGCTTTTTTCACACACTCTACCCCTTGTTCATAGTATCCCTGGGGAATACAGTACTGCGCTTTTGTCTGAAGGAGGAGAATATATAATCGTACATATTCTTTATTTTCAGGCTCCTGCTGATGAAGTTCTAAAACTTCCTGTTCCAGTTTCCGGCATTCCTCCAAGATACTTTCATCGGAAAACGCACCTTTATTCCAAGAACTTATATGAATAGGATATAATTCATAAAATTTTCCTGAGTACTCTGCTAGAGAATATATTTTATATTTTAATACTTTTTCTCTATTTCCGCAAAAGGTAAAATGATAGATAAGCCGTTGTTTCAAACTGGAGTCATAGGAGGGCTGACTCTCTATATACTCTGCAAGTCTACTGTGAAAAACTCTCATTTTCGATGGTGGCATCTGCTCATGAACAAATTTCCCCATTTTCCCATGACAAATATAGAAACGTATCTGTCCATCTCGCACCTTTTCACAAATAAACCCTTTTTCTTTTAATTCATCAATTTTCTCTAAAAGAGACAAATTATCCATTTGTAAAATATTTTCCAAAGAATCCATATCTGCCCATACCTGACAGCAGGCAATCAGCTCCAAAACCTGCCTGGTTTCTCTTGACAAAGCATCCAATTGTTCTTTTAGAAGCTTCTGCAAATACGAAGGATCTCCCACTTTATAATTTCCTTTTACACATTCATTTAATAACATTTCCAGGAAAAAGGCATTTCCTTCGCTTTCTTCATACAGCCATTTTATGACATCTTGGTCTATGGACTGTCTTCCAAGCTTTTTTTCAGCTATTTTCTCTACGTCCTCTTTTGTAAAAGGGCCAATAGAAACCTTGCTGATATATTTTTCCCTGACAAGAACCGGAATATATTTTTTTAACCGTTCTGTATAATGTTCTGAACAGGTAAGTAACACCATAACACGGTTATTTTTCGTTCTAATAAGCAAAGAAAGAAAATCTGCACTAATTTCATCCATGTACTGAATATTATCAAAAAATAGAACTAACGGCATTTGTTTTGCCGCCTGAATCAAAAAATGTAACAGCAAATTTCTAGATGCCCGCCGGCTATAAACGCTTCCTGCTTCCAGCAAAAGAGGTTCCGACACCTCTTCTCCTCCAAAAAACGGGAACATTTCATTGACTGCCTGGAGATATTTCTCCTCTATATGAAGTTTCTTTTTCTTAATGACCTCTGCAAGCTGCATAAGTGCAATATTCCAAGACTGCATTTCCATATATTGTTCTGTTTCCATGCATATGGTTCTGATACAAATGATTTCCTGATTTCTAATTTTTTTTAAAAGCTGTTCCATCAGATAAGTTTTTCCAGAACCACTTTCTCCTGTAAGAAGTACAGACTGTGGTTTTCCACTCATAAATTGCCCAAAGGTATTTTGCAGGCTTTTTACAGCATCCTTTCTGCTTTCTGGGATTTCCTCTGTTTGACTCTCCTTTGTCTCCTGTTCTATATGTTCCAAAAATTTTTCATAAAGTCTCCGTATTTTGGCACTTGGAACAACTTTTAATTCCACATTTAATGTGGCAGAAAGCCTCTGATACAAACGAATCCCTTTATAATAAGACCGTTGCTTTTCATATATTTTCATAAGATCATAATAGGCCTGTTCATCCAAGGAATCCTCCTGCATATATTTTTCAAATAATTCTTCCCCTTGAGCTTCTGAAAGCATTTCTGTACATTGAAGTTTTTCTTCCAAAAGTTTCAAATAACTATCTCTTATTTGATTGCGTTTCCATGTCATCCACTCTTCATAAAGATATGCATTTTTCACATAAAACCCGTTTAGCAAACCTTCCCCATACATGGAAATTTGCTTTTCTATTCTAAATGCATCATAATCCACAGAAAAGTTTATCTCCGGATTCAGGCATAAAGTCTGCCTATCCGAAGATATAATTAAATCTATATGGAAGGTTTTACGGATTGTATACAAAGCATGGCGCAAATTTTTCTTTGCTGTGGCTTCTTCACAGGTATCCCATAAAAGTGCTGCTGCATGCTCTCTGGTCACCTTCTTCTCAATAGCCAGATAATACAGCAGCGCTTCTGCTTTTTTATAAGGCAGGGTTATCAAATGGTCATCCATCAAAATCCTGGGAGACTGAAGCACATAAATACGAATCTCAGCCATAAAATGCCTCCTCTGTCTTCTTACTTTACGAATATCCTACAGATTCCAAGACCTGCTTCCTTGCTTCCCTTATTTTTGATTTCTATATGACTTGTCCACTCTTTGCAAATAAACAACTCTTGTGTTTTTATTGAATCTTGTCCAATGGCAATTTCTCCATCTGCCACATAGACAACTAGGAGATTTTCCCCTTCTTTTGGAGCCAGAACCGCACCCTCATCAGGTTTTAGCTGCAAAGTTTCCATCTGTCCCTTTGCACCATGTTTCAGCATAAGATTAAAATCTACGACTTTTCCATAACTTACTGTTGGCACTCCTCCGTCAAAACAGTCTACCTGAAAGGGCTTTAGAGAAACCTTTTGTTCTTCTCCATGAACCAGATCCAGATGCCCCTGAAAAATCGAAAGATATCTCTTTACACCCGGAAGCTTGGTAAAATCAGACCGCTCTGTTTCAACGGTTGCACTGCTGATTCTGCACTGGAAATTTCCTTGCTTATAATCTCCATCTTCTGGATAAATATAAAGCTGTGTGGTGCTTCCCCCAGACCAGAGAGAAGTCTGAAAGTCACCCTTTTTCTTAATACTTACTGTTTCCATCTTTTATTTTCTCCTGATTTTTTTATGATTATATTTTCCCACATTTGTTTTTCCTGCACTTAAATTTCCTGTCTTAGTTTCCGGAGTTTTAGAAAATTCTCTTTTTCGGAACAAACTCCTAAGCAATACCATCCATCCCCAGGAAATAGACAGTGCCGGAAGCGCTGAAAGCACAGCCCCTTTTATTGGGGAAATTTCTGTAAACACCACTGGTCCGAAAAACATCACAAACACCACAACCATCATAAGAATCAGTGTAATTTTCTCTTTCATAGTATTCGGCGGAGTTAAAAATATTTTTGCTAAATCCATTTCTAATCTTTCTGGTTCTTTTTTCATGCTTTTCTCTTCCTTTCCAGTTTCTTTATATAATACTAACAAAAAACGATAATTTCGTCCAGTATTTTTGAAACAATTATCCAAAGGGACTGTAGCACAAAACCATGTGCTACAGTCCCTTATCCACATTTTTTTCTATTCGTTTACGCTTTCGCTTCTTCCAGAACCTCTGGCTCTACATCTACAATATCCCCTTCATCCACATCTTCAATAATTTTGTCAATGAAGAAAATCTTAAAGGTAGACGCTAGCTGCAAAATGAAAATTGGCAATACACAGAATCCTCCAACACCGGAAAGATATTTTACACCTTCTACCCCCTGTTGTCCTCCGCCAAAAATAACCATAATAACTGCAATGATTCCAATAGAAAGTCCCCATACAATTTTCTGCCAGTTTGCAGGTTCCTCATCATATTTGGAACCTTCTGTACAAATCTGGGAAATTGTAGTAGACATGGTATCTGCTGTTGTAGAGAATGCCGCAATCATGGTAATCATAACCAATGGAATAATCAAAAAGCTGATTGGAACCTGTTTCAGCAATTCCCAAAGTCCCGAAACAGCAATACCATTTGTAATCGCGCCTACGATATCTGCCTTTCCAATGTCCTGCCAATTCAGTGCTGTTCCACTCCAAACTGCAAACCATACAATACCAAATGTAGATGGTAAAATCCAGTTTACAATTAAGAACTGACGGATGGTACGTCCATAGGATATCATAGCGAAGAAAATAGCCATTAATGGTGCATAAGCAATCCAGCATGCCCAGTCAAACATAGTCCACCAGGTTACCAAAGCCTCACCACCCACAGTATAAGGATCCAGTCCCCATGTCCAGAAATGATCTGCCCAATATCCAATTCCTACATTCATCATATTCAGAATATATATCGTAGGACCTGCAATCAACAGGAAAATCAATAATACATAGAAAATTTTAGAAGTTCCGTTTGCCAGCCATTTAATTCCTTTGTCCAGACCCGCTACAGACGCCAATGTAAAGGTGGCCGTAATAATCAGGAACAAGGTAATCCATACAACCGGCCCCTGTTTAATTCCATAAGCAGCTTCTAATCCGGAACCAATAAGCGCCAGTCCCATTCCCAGATTACTGGAAAGTCCAAGAGCCAGAGCTACAATAGAAACTACATCAATAAGACTTCTAAAAAATCCTTTTTTTACTTTCTGTCCAAACAATGGAGTCAGAGAAGCTGCAACAGACAATTCTTCTTTTTTATTGAAATAAATATAAGCCATAGCACAGCCAACAATAGAATACATAGCGTAAGGAACAAAGGTCCAGTTATAAAACACACGTCCCATACCAAAGTAGGAAGCCTCTGCTGACAAAGGTTCCAATCCAAGCTGATTCAATTCGCCATAAATATTACCATAGTAAATCATAACTTCATTGGCGCCATACACGATACATCCTGTTGCAATTCCACCTGTAAGCGTCATGGCAAACCAGGAACCAAAGGAATGTTTTGCTTTTGCATTTCTTCCTCCAAACCGCACATTTCCCAGTTTTGAAAACGTAAGAATCATAACAACTACCAAACAGAAAATTGCAACTAATTGATAAAGCCATCCAAAATTCTTTAATGACCAGGTAAAAATAGCACTACAACTTTTTGTAAGCCATTCATTGTTGAAAATACCTAGGAGAGCTCCACCGCCGATAATAATAAAAGACGGAATAAAAACACTCCAGCGGATATTTTTCTTTGCATTGTTTTCTCCACTCATTTCATGTCCTCCTTAGTGTTGATAAATTTTTATCCTATAAATACCCTTTCGGTATTTTAGATACAAGTTACACTTCATACCCCTTCAAAAAATCATATGTTTTCTGTATATCCTCTGACATATTTCTGTCATTATCCAGAAACGGAACCACTTCTCTATAGGCTGTATAAAAATCTTCTGTTCCTACTCCAAGAGAGGGATGTTCTCTCAAATCCACTGCCTGAGCTGCATGCATAAGACAAATACTTGTCATATAATATAAATTATCTATAATTTTCCTCATATTCATTGCAGCCATTGGAGCATTGCTGGCAGTGTCCTCAATATGTCCCGCCATACTAAGAAAATCCAGTGAAACAGGATTCGCATACATCCGGTTCTCAGCATCTAATACAGATACTGTTTTTTGAATGGTTCCATAGGCAATGACTGAACCCTCCATTGGGGTGAGAAAACGGTTTAATTTTGTAAATCCTGGATCTCCAATGCGAAGAATCTGTTGTGCAATCATTTTTGACATATGCCCTAGACCAATACTTACCATTTCTACAGCCAATACCCAGGAAAGTGGTTCAAAATTAGGACTTCCGCACATCCTGTCTTCTTCTGGCAAAAGACAGGGATTATCATCTGTGGCATTCAGCTCAATCTCAAGCTGTGCCTTTAAATATTCCAATGCATCCATAACAGAACCTGTGATGGCACTCTGACACCGGAAACTGAGTGGATCCTGAAGTGCCCTTCCTTCCCATGGCTTTTCCAGATAACTGCCTTTTAATAACTCTTTACAGGCTTTTGCTGATTGTGCCTGCCCTTTATATCCTCTGGCTTTATTCACACTTTCATCCATGGGATCTAGAACTCCATTCATTCCCTCCAGCGCCAGACAGAACACTCTTCGGTAACGCTGTATAAATGCTTCTGCCTCTTGAACAGCCAGTGCTGCAAAAGCTGCTCCCTGTGCATTGGAGGAAGCAATTCCCAGCCCGTCTTTCGGCCCCATTTTTAAAGGCTTTAGCCCAGCCAACTCCAACGCACGTCTACTTTCCATACGTTCTTCGTGATAATAGGCTTCCCCTTCTCCTATAGCTGTCAAACCTACTGCAGTAAGTGTAGCAATATCCGCCTCTCCTACAGAGCCTCTAGACTTCATAACTGGTGTGATTTTCAAATTTAAAAATTTCTCATAATAACTCACAATTTCTTTGTCCACACCTGTATTTCCACATAGAAAGCCATTTAACCGAATTGCCATGACAGCCCTAACTTCAGGTATGGTACACTCAGGTCCCACTCCAATCATATGACTTCTCAACAAGTTTTTATTGTAAGCATCATAGCGGTCTGCATATACCACCTTATCCTTATTCCAGCCAACGCCTGTATTCAGACCATAGACAGCTACACCTCTCTTATCAAGCTCAAAGATAAGCTCTCTTGCTGCCAAAACCCGTTCCATGGCTTCTTTGGAAATCTCTACTTTGGCATTTTCATATGCAATTTCGCCAACCTGTTCAATAGTCAGATTCTTTCCAGTTAAAAGTATTGTTTTTTCTGACATAAAAACCCCCTCCTATATTATTTCTTCTCCTGATTTTCCAAAAATGCTACCACCTTCTCTGGGGTAATAGGATAATGGCTAAATGCGCTGCCCAAGGCAAAATTAATAGCATTTGCCACTGCTGGAGCAGGTGCCACTGCAACCACTTCCCCCAGACTTTTTGCACCATAGGGTCCATCTGTATTGTGATTTTCTATAAATACAGAACGAACCTTTGGCATATCTGGAGCATTAATCATGTGATATTTGGAAAAATTTCTGCTCTTCACATTTCCTTTTGCATCCACTTGAATTTCTTCAAACAAGGCCTGTCCCAGGCTCATCTGGGCGCCACCTTCTACCTGCCCCTCTGATAAGGTAGCATTCATACACTGTCCTACATCATGAGCGGCTACCAAATCCAGCACTTCAACCTGCCCTGTATATTTATCCACCTTCACTTCTGCAAAAGCTGCACAATATACACCCGGATTGGTTTCCGGCTCATGTTCAATCATGACATGAAGATAACGGGAGCATTGTTTCTCATAATCCACTGCAATCTCTTGATAGGCTTTTCCTTGTTCTCCCTCCACCCATGCAATGCCATTTTCTGTCTGGATTTCTTCTGGCTTCCATCCATAGAGAATGCTGCATGCTTTTTTTATCTTTTCCAGAAGTGCCTCTCCTGCCCTCTGCACTGCACCACCCATAACATAAGTCACACGACTTGCCTGGGTTCCTGCTGAATCATAAGGACTTACAAAAGTATCTGCTTCATGAACTCTGATTTTATATACATCCATATGTAAGGCTTCTGCTGCAATCTGCTGCATGGTCATAACAGTACCACAACCTTGCTCATGAATCGCCAGCTTCACTTCTACACATCCATCTGGATGCAGCTGGATATGAACATTGGTAAAATCTGGATAACCTCCTTTATATCCATTTCCATGGACTCCACAGGCCATACCTACACCATATGCAAAACGGTCTGTATCCTTTTCTTTAATATGAGCACGTTTTTCTTTCCATCCAAAAGTCTCCATACCTTTGAGAATACATTCTTCTATTCTTGCATCCCCCAGGTTCGTCCCCCCTGTAGGATCTGGATCCTGTGGATGAACAATGTTGCGTAGCCTCAGCTCGCATGGATCCAATCCTAATTTCGCTGCAGCCTGATCTAAATTGATTTCTGTTACTGCATGAGCCTGGGGAGAGCCATAACCTCTGCAGGATCCCCCTGGTATGGTATTCGTATAAAAAGTCCTTGCATGTACTGTCTGATTCTCTATCCTGTATAAACGGAATAGCTTCTTGCTGAATGCCATAGCAATGGCAGAACCATTGGTATAATAGGCCCCACCATCAAAGTCACAGTCAATACGCCGCCCTATCATTTTTCCATCCCTGGTAAAAGCACTCTGAATCTTCATTTCACTTGAATTTCTTCTTCTAGTCCCCATAATATCTGCCGGACGGTCCATATAGAGAAGAACAGGTTTTTTCAGTGTCCAAGCTGCAAAAGCACAAGCAGGCTCTACTACAGATAAGCCTTTCCCACCAAAAGAACCTCCCATAGTAGCCTTCACCACCCGTATTCTGCTATATGGAATATCCAACAGTTCAGAAATCTGGAAACGATTTAAGAAAACAGACTGGCATGGTGTCCATAACACTAGATTTCCCACCTCATCAATCTCTGCTAAGGCTATATGAGGTTCAATAGGCCCATGGTGAATCATCTGGGTACTCCCCTTGGTTTCTACTACCAAAACTCCTTCCTTCTCAAGGGCTTCATAATCGCCGCATTTTAATTCTTTCTCAAACAGCAGGGCATCCTCTATTTCTCTGGCTGCCTTTAATCCAATAACTGGCGCCTCTTCCTGATAATCAATTTCCACCAGAGCACATGCCTCTTCCACTGCTTCTTTACTCTTTCCCACAACCAATGCCAGGTGATCTCCTACATATCTTGCCTTTTCACTAAGAATATACATATCCTTTTCACAATTTATTGTGGCATTCCAATTGTGTGGATTGTATTTTTTATCTGGCACATCTGCATTTGTAAAAACAGCTTCAATTCCAGGAACCGCCAAAGCTTTCTCTGTGTGAATGGTAACCTTTGCTTTTGCTTTTTCACTAAGCACTAGTTTTGCATAAAGCATATTGTGCAAAGTTCTGTCACAAGTATATTCTGTCTTTCCTCTGGCTTTATCATATACATCTTCCCTGATAATTCTCTTCCCTACATATTTCAATTCGTTCATGCCTTCACCTCCCTGACCTGTGTTTTCAACTCTTCAAGGATGGTATCCAAAACACCAAAAGCCGCTGATTTCTTATAATGCTTGGAAGAACGATTCGGAATATTGGCCTCTATCTGTGCATAAACCGCTTCCTTCAAACTCCTGAAATCCACTTCTTCCAATTTTTGGCCTTCTAATGCCTGCTCTATATAACCTGCCCTGGTTGCTTTTGCTCCTACAGCACCCAAATATACAATTACCTGAGTCAATATATCTTCCTTCAAAACTGTTTTTACACATCCGTTTATTTTAGAAATCGTAACTGCTTTTCTGGAACCTACTTTAGAAAATCCAGAAATACTACTGTCTTTTTTTACAATAAACCGAGTCAGCATCTCTTTTTCCTTTAGACGATTCCGTTCCAGGCCTTCAATCAAATTCTCCAGTAAATACCGCTTCTCTTCTCCCAGCTCATTTAGCACCACAGCCTCCGTTCCATAAGCAAATAAAACCGGCATAGTATCTGAACTCTGAGAAGCATTTGCAATATTTCCACCAATGGTTGCTCTATTTCTTATTTGCGTAGAGCCTACCATGGATGCCGCTTTTGCTAATCCTGGCATATACTTCTGAATCACAAGGCTTTTTTCCAGCTCTGTCATAGTAACACCAGAACCAATCCAAATTTCTTCTTCCGTTTCTTCTATTTTTTTTAATTCTTCCACGTGGGTCAGGTCAATCAGGGAATAATGAAACTTTTTCTGGTTCCTTAAATGAATTACTAAATCCGTTCCTCCGGCACATAAATAGGTATTTTCATCCTTTTTACCAAGAGCATCTGCTAGCTCCTTTTGTGTTTTTGGAATGTAAAAATTCACTGTACCTCCCCCTTTACCACACTGTTTACTGCTTTTATAATTTTTTCATAACCCGTGCAGCGACACAGATTTCCTTCAATGGCTCTTTGAATCTCTTCTCTAGTAGGATTAGGATTTTCCTGAAGCAATGCCCTGCAAGACAAAATCATCCCGGGTGTACAAAAACCACATTGTATTGCTCCATTTTGGATAAATGCTTTCTGAAGTACATCTAACTCCCCATTTTCTTCCAACCCTTCAATTGTTAGAATTTCTCTGTCCATGACCTGTCCTGCATAAACAGTACAGCTTGTGACTGCTTTTCCATCTAAAATCACGGTACAGGCACCACATTCTCCTTCGCTGCATCCTTCCTTGACACCGGTAAGTCCCATATCATCTCTAAGAAAATCTAACAAACGCTTCCCTGGGTCTGTTTCTTTTTCAATTTTTTTTCCATTGATTGTGCATGATAAAAGCATGTTTCCCATCCTTTCTCTTGTTTTCCGTCATTCTTTCCATTCATGTATATGAGTATATAGCCCCTCCGTTGAAAAACCGTTGAAATTATGGTTGAAAAACCTATTTTTTTATACTTTTTTCACAATTTAAAACAAAAAAGAAAGGGTACTGCATGTAGCAACCCTTTCTCACAAGATCCGCTATTTGATATAGTCGTAAATAAAGAAATTCATTTTTGCTGTTTGACCTTTAATATCGAACTTATGTTCTTTCTCCTTTCGTCTTACCATACCTTGATGTTCGTAAAATCCATAATTACAACTTGTATCTGTAAACAAATAAAATTTATCCAATTGCTCTTGTTTCATATAGTCAAGAGCCGATTGAAACAATTGTTTTCCTATACCTTTACCACGGCAAGAGGAATCCACAGCAAATAAAGCAAGTTCTGCAGGATATTCTATACCGCATTCTTGTAGTAACTCTTTATCAATACCACTTACATTTTCAAAAATTTTAGATACACCTCTTCCCTCTTTTGAAAGATATAAAGAGGTAATAGCCTTTATTTGTTGTACTCTTAGTCCTAACGGACATTTATGTTTGGCTTTGTTATTTACAAGTATAATTCCTACCGGCACTCCTTCATCTAAAGCCACACAAGAAAATGTGTAATTTGTCAAACAGCTACTCAAAAATACTCTGGCTAACTTTTGTGCTGTCTTAGGACTGCACAAATCATCATAATGCCATGTTTTTCTAATAATTTTCTCTAAAGCCCCAAAATCTTCTTTTTGATATTCTCTAAATGTAATTTGCATAATTTGATATCTCCTTGACTTTTCCCTATTTACTGCATATCTTATGCTATACAGTTACTGTAATGTCAATAGATGATTTTCAAAAAAAATTATGCAAAAATATATTTCCAAAAATCCTCTGGACGTTCAAAATCTAAAAGATAAAAATCGCAAAACTTCCTTATTTCCTCTTGTTGCGTTTCACTGGCATCATATACCGCAACCACTTGGAAACCATCTCTTTTTGCCGTCTGAACTGCATACAGTGCATCCTCAAATACCAAGGATGTACTGTATGCAGCATCAAAATATTCCATTGCTTTACGATAAATCATTGGTTCATCTTTTCCTGAACCCACTTCTATAGACGTGAAAACCTCATCAAAATACTGTTCCATTTTGCATCGCTTAAGCGCTGCTATTACCTGCGCTCGATCAATTGCTGTAGCAATACACATAGAAATATTTAATTGTTTCATTTTATCTAAAAATTCACACACACCAGGTTTTGGCAAAACTTCATAAACATTAAAATGTTCAATGGTCTTATTAATTCCATTTACAATTTCATCTGCCGAAAGAGCAACATCATATTCCTTTTGAAAATAGTATGCAGCTTGATAAAGACTTAATGTCTTAACATCTTCACGAAGAGACGCTTTAGGTTCTTTTCCTAAAGAACGAAGATAGATTTCTCCCACATTGGCCCATATATGCATAGAATCAAATAACGTTCCATCAAAATCAAAAATAGCACATTTTATTTTCATGAATTCACCATTTTTTCTGATAATTCGCGAAGCAGACAACACTCCCTTTCAATATCATCTGCCGCAAAAATAGCACTTACTAAAGCAACACCATCAACTCCCGTACCTGCAAGTTGTTCTATATTGCTTTTTTTAATTCCCCCAATGGCAACCACCGGAACCTTGACAGCTGCACAAATATCACGAAGCCTTTCTTTTGGGAGGACACCTGTACATTCCTTTGTGGATGTATGGAACATTGCGCCTACCCCCAGACAATCTGCTCCATTTTCAACTGCTCTTATAGCTTCTTCAACAGAATGAACAGATACACCAATTATCATCTGATCACCAACTTTTTTGCGCACTTGTGACACTTCCATATCTTCCTGTCCTACATGAACTCCATCTGCTTTGCATTGAATAGCTATGTCTACATTATCATTAATAAAAAAAGGAACTTGATATTTTTTACATAACGCAGAGATTTCTAATGCCTCTGCCAAAAATTCTTCCTCATTTAATTCTTTTTCTCGAAGTTGTACACAAGTTGCACCGCCTTTCAAGGCTGATTCCACCTGTTCGTATAAACTTTGTTTTCCTACCCAAGCTCTGTCTGTAACAGCATAAAGCCGCATTACTCTACTATCGCACTTCATATTTCGCACCTTTCTCCAACATTTCTGTGGTCATATTATAAATTGCATCAATAATATACGTTCTATAAGTAGCATTTCCGTCTAATTCTGACAATCTTGCATAAGCAATCTCACCTGCATAACCCATTGCTGAAACTGCGGCAACTACTGCTATGAAAAGATTTTCTGGATTTGCACTTATATAAGCAGCAATCATTGCAGAAAGCTGACATCCTGTTCCAGTAATGGAAGACATCATAGGATGCCCATTTCGGATACAATAAGCTTTTTGACCATCTGCTACAATATCGACAGCACCAGTAAGGACAACAATGGCCCCTGTTTCTTTTGCAAACACTTTCGCAAATGCAACAATTTCATCCATATTTTCTTCTGTAATACAATCTGCTGCATCCACGCCTTTTTCTGTGCCAATACCAAGGGCCAGTTTTTTTATTTCAGAAACATTCCCACGGATAACCGTAAATTGAATCTCTTGAAGAAATTGCATTGCTGTATCCCTTCTCAGCTTGGATATCCCTACACCTACCGGATCTAATACAATCGGATGATGCAATTCATTTGCTTTTTTACCTGCAATCAACATAGACTCAATCTTAGGTTTACTAATGGTACCCATATTGATATTCAGCCCTGCACAAATAGCAGTAATATCTGCTACCTCATCTTTTTCATCTGCCATAATGGGAGATGCACCACAGGCAAGGACAACATTTGCACAGTCGTTGGCCGTTACATAATTTGTAATATTATGAATCAATGGACACTTCTTCCGTACATTTTCAAGCACATTCTGAAACATGTTTCTTCCTCTTTCTTACATTACCGATTTAAAGATTCCTGCATGTTATGAAGGACGTTGGCTTTTTTCAAACTGTAGATTAAAAGTGCTGAAATAATGGCGCCTGCTGCGGTAGAAATAAAGAATGGAATGATATATGCATAAAATGCAACATCTGCTGCACCAATTCCCATGAATAAAATTGCAATGGGATATGCACATAACCCACCAAGAATCGCTGTGCCAAACACTTCTCCAATTAATGTACCTAAAATGTTTTTTGTTCTTCTGTACACAAGTCCACATACAAGTGCTCCAAACATACTCCCCGGAAATGCCATCAAACTGCCAAGACTAAGCATATTTCGAATCAAGGATGCAGCAAATGCTACTCCAACTCCATATCCCGGTCCCAGAAGAACTGCACATAGTATGTTTACCATATGCTGAACAGGAGAACATTTGCTTCCAAAGACAGGAAAAGAAAAAAGACTGCCAACAACCGCAACTGCACAAAACACACCGGCAATTGCTAATTTTTTTGTGTTTGTTTTTATCATATTATTTGCTCCTTTGAGTTTATTAGGAAACGACTGTACATAGCAGCGCTTCCCTAAATAGATACAATTATCCCTATATTATTTATATGGATAATCTCATGGAAGTTCGGTCGATGCTTACTGGCATCCTCTCACGCCGGAACACGGCTTCCCATCGCTACTATACACAACTCAGGGCGCTCCCCCTCAGCCTGCCACATTTTGTGGATTTTGTTCGTTTCCTCCTTTCTCAAAGTAAAAAAAACAGGAGACACCTTCTCCGGTACCTCCTGTAAAAAATCGCTGCATATGACTTCCTACGGCGGCATTATCCGCATCAGGTTATAGGGTCGAAGTTGGATTACTTCCTCTCAGCCTGCGATTACAAGCTCCCCTGTGTTCATTCCATTAATTATCATACACCCATTCTTTTAAAAACTCAAGAATTTTTCTTAAAATATCCTTTGTACTTCATCCCGTGTTTCTTGTTTGCATTATAACTCCTACCTATGGTAAAATTATTTATACAAAGTTCATGTAAAATAATAGAAAGGAGTCCCTATGAGTTTACAATCCTATTATCTTGAAGAAGGTTTTCCATTTCATAACAGAAAGTTAGAAAACCTGAAAAAATTTTTGTCTGAAAATGCTCTGACTTATGACCAACAGATTCAATATTCTGTACTTTTATGCAATGATGAAGGGGCTATTGTGGGTTGTGGTTCTAGACATGAAAATATTTTGAAATGCATTGCCATAGATAAAAATCTCCAGGGGGAAGGTCTCCTTCAACGTATTATGACCCAGCTGATTACCAATGCTTTTCACCAGGGTATTACTCATTTATTTTTATTTACAAAGCCTGAATACAAAGGAATTTTTTCGGATATGGGCTTTTATCCCATCGCCCAAACAGATGACATGCTACTTATGGAAAATCGGCGAAATGGTATTAAGCAGTATTTAAAGAAAGAAGCAGAACCTTTTGAAAACATTCCGGCCACTGTAGTAGGTTCTATTGTCATGAATGCCAACCCTTTTACCAATGGACACCGATACCTAGTAGAAACAGCTTCCAGACAGTGCGATCAACTCCATGTTTTCGTGTTATCTGCGGATGCCTCTGAATTTCCAGCAGATGTGCGTCTAGATCTGGTAACAAAAGGATGTGAAGATTTGTATAATGTTTATGTTCACGGCAGTTCAGACTACCTGATTTCCCATGCTACCTTTCCTGATTATTTTCTCAAAGATAAAGCCTCTGGCTCTGAAAAAGCTGTGGAACTAGATTTGAAAATCTTCGGAAAATATTACCAAAAAACCTTTGGTATTACTCACCGTTTTGTGGGAGAAGAACCATTCTCAAAAATCACTGCCTTATATAATCAGGAAATGAAAAAAATTCTGCCAGACTATGGCATACAGGTCATAGAACTGCCAAGATACCGCCTGGATGACACGATTATCAGTGCTACTTTAGTACGTAAGAAATTCCTGGAAGGAGATTTCGAGGGCATCAAAAATTTCGTTCCTTACACCACCTACGAATACCTCCTTTCCCAAAAAGGTCAGGCGCTTCGAAAAAAACTCTTAGAAAAAGGAGCTGCTTTGTAATGCACACATGTTGGACACAAGGTCCTTCTATAGGGCTTGCTGAAATTTTAGATGCCAGAGAACAACGGGTTAGGATCCAACAGGAGCTTTTAAAGGAGCATCCAGGCTGTGTTGTAAGTTTTACTTTAAATATTGCCGGCCCAATTAAAGTAACCCCCTTTACTCAGTGGCTGTATGCCCTAGGTAATCGTCTGATTCACCATGGTGTTCTGGAACAAAAAGGACAAATTTTTAGAAAAATAGAAGAAAAAAAAGACACTGGTTGGGAAGGATTTTTTGCCCTTTCTTTAAAGCCTGATACTATAAAATCTTATCTTCTCTTTCAGGAAGAAAATCATCCTCTTGGACGCCTCTTCGACTTTGATGTACTCCGTCCGGATGGCTCCAAAGTTTCCAGACAGGAACTTGGATTTCCTGAACGTACCTGCCTGATTTGCGGCAAGCCTGCTTTTTTATGTGGACGTTCCAGAACTCACAGTGCTTGGGAATTACAGAAAAAAACGCAAGAAATGATGAGCCATTTTTACCATTCCCGCATGTCTGTGCATATTGGTACCTTGATGCAAAAGGCACTGCTCTATGAGGTAAACACTAGTTTAAAACCAGGACTTGTGGACCGTGTACACAATGGTGCACACCAGGATATGTGCATTGATACTTTTGTTACCAGTGCCTATGCTCTGACACCTTATTTTATAAATTGTGCCCTTGCAGGACTGTCTTTTGACAGCTCTCAAGAAGATCTTCCCACCTTATTTCAACAATTGCGCATTCTTGGAAAACAGGCAGAAGAAACAATGCTGGAAGCTACCAAGGGCATTAATACCCACAAAGGGATTATCTTTTCCGGAGGAATTTTCTGTGCTGCTGTAGGCTATGCAAACGCTGCTTTTCAGACAGATTTAAAAGCACCGAATTTGCCGGAAGTTTTGTCTGGTATCTGCAAGTCCATGGTTTCTGTGCTTTTAGAAGATTATAAGGATATCACACACTCTACTGCCAGAACTCATGGTGAAAAGCTCTATGCCAGCTATGGTATTACCGGTATCCGAGGGGAAGCTCATAAAGGTTTTCCCCATGTACTATTTTCCGGATATCCACAATTTCAAAAAGCATACAAAACCACTGGTTCCCTTACAAAAGCTGGACTTATCACACTCCTGTATTATATAGGAAATACAGAAGACACGAACCTTATCATTCGCTCAGATTATGAAACTGCAACTCGGATTCAAAAGTCCCTCTCTGCCTTTCTAAATCGCAGCGATTATGAAGAACAGCTACAGATTCTCCCTGCTTTAGATAATTATTTTGTTTCTAATAATATCAGTCCTGGCGGCAGTGCAGATATGCTGGCTCTCACTTATTTTCTTTCTTTTTTGTCCCAAAAGGACTGCTGGTTTGAAAGTTAAATCTAATAATATAAGATACTAAAAATGCTAAATTTTCATTTGACAAAACGTATTGCAACTGGTATAATGCCCCATTACTATAGAAAACACAACGGGAAGGATGGTTTTATGACATTTTATCAGGAATTACAATTAAATCAAATTGGTTCCAAAGCTGTAATTCGGGGTGCAGAAACAAAAAAAGAAAAAGTCCGGCATACCTGTATCTATTTTGTTAAAATTGCAATCACTATGCTCTTCTGCATGGGATTTGTAATAGGCTTCAGCACAATATTTGGTGATGATAATAGCATTGCCGGTGTTGTATTGCTCTTATTTCTTATGGTATTTAAAAATGCTGATTTTGGAATTGGTATGAAGGATTCCTTAGGTGTTATGGGAATTATTTTTGCGGTCTTAATTGTTATGCCAAGACTTGCCAACTCCTTTGACCCCATAACAGGAATGTTTATCAATATGGGCTGCATTTTTCTTCTTGCCTTTTTAAGCTGTCATAATCTTCTCATGTTTAACCAGTCCACTGTTGTCCTTGGATATCTTCTTCTCTACGGGTATGACGCTTCTGGTAAAACCTTTGCCCTTCGCAGTATAGGGCTTCTTCTGGGAGCAGCAGCTACGATACTTGTATTTTACAGAGGGCACAAAAAACGTACTTACAAGCGCAATATAAAAGATTTATTTTCTGAGTTTAACATACATTCTTCCAGAACCCAGTGGCAAATTGCCTTAGCTTTGGGAGTTTCTTCTATTATGTGTGTAGTAGAGCTTCTGGATTTGCCTCGCTCTATGTGGGCTGGAATTGCAGCCATGTCTGTTATGCTTCCTTTTGAAAAAGATTCCAAAGTCCGAACCAAAGGAAGAATTCCAGGAAATATTATCGGTGGTATTGTATTCTTAATCCTGTATATCATATTGCCCCCATCATTCCTTTCTTATGCTGGAATCATCGGTGGTATTGGTGTTGGATTATCTGCAACCTATGGATGGCAGTCTTTATTTAATTCCTTTGGTGCTATGGCAGTAGCAACCAGTCTCATTGGTCTGGAAGGTGCGATTTTCTTCCGTATTTTCCATAATATCTGCGGCAGCCTGTACGGGCAAACATTTTATAAACTTTTCAGCAAATCTTTGCGTCGATTTTCTTCGGACAGAGATGGATTAAGTGTTGTATAATAACAAAGGGATGTTGCATGAATGAATTCCCAGATACAATTTCATGTAACATCCCATGTGTATTTTATCCTATCTTTCCAACTGTTCCATCACTCCCTCAACATTCAGGCACATATCATAAAGATTTTGATATATAGCTTTAAACTGGAGATATTTCTCCATAAGCTCAATCATCCTTTCCGGTTCATCGCAACTAATAAAAGTAAGCCATGCATCTAACTCATCTTGCCGTTCTTCCCTCCAGGATTCAAAAACCTCCTGTAGTTCTGGTCTTACTTCAATGTACTCTAAAATTTCCTTCCTGGTTCGAATCATAGGGAAATATTCTTTTAATTTGTTTGTCATAGGCAGACTCCTCCTGTTTTTTTATATAAAAAATGGGTATGTGCTTCAGAAATGGAAGCATAGAAATAAAAATGAGGCACAGCCTACCACTTTCATGATAGGCTTATGCCTCATCTTCTTGCAGGTGTGAAACCACCTCAAATTTTATCGTTTATTTAAAATATTCCACACCAGATTCAAAGATCTTAATATCCTGCTCTCCGTAGATATTCATGGCAACGCCGTCTCCACGTCTTTCGGAGTGAGCCATCTTACCAAGTACACGACCATCTGGGCTTGTAATACCTTCAATCGCACAATAGGAACCATTGACATTCCATTCTTCATCCATGGTAATGTTTCCGTTTAAGTCGCAGTACTGTGTTGCAACCTGTCCGTTTTCAAACAGCTTCTTTAACCATTCTTCGTTAGCGACAAATCTTCCTTCACCGTGAGAAGCTGGATTTGTGTAAACTTTTCCGAGCTCTGCCTTCTGCAACCATGGAGATTTATTTGTTACCACTTTTGTATAAACCATCTTGGAAATATGACGTCCAATGGTGTTAAAGGTCAAGGTTGGAGACTGTTCTGTCTGTCCTACGATTTCACCGTATGGAACTAATCCAAGTTTGATCAGAGCTTGGAAACCATTGCAGATACCAAGTGCAAGACCATCTCTTTCATTTAAGAGGCGCATAACTGCTTCTTTAATCTTTGCATTTTGGAATGCAGTAGCAAAGAATTTCGCAGAACCATCCGGTTCGTCACCTGCTGAGAAACCACCTGGGAACATAATCATCTGAGCCTGATCAATTGCCTTTTCAAAAGTTTCTACAGAATCACGGATGTCTGCTGCATCCAGGTTTTTGAATACCTTTGTGATAACTTTTGCACCGGCACGTTCAAATGCTTTTGTACTGTCGTATTCACAGTTTGTTCCCGGGAATACTGGAATAAATACGGTTGGCTGTGCAATCTTATGAGAACAGATATGGATGTCTTTTGTATCATATACACCCTTGTCCATATTCTTAGTTGCATCATCTGTCTCAGAACCGGAACGTGTCTTGAATACCTTTTCAAGAGGTGCTTTCCATGTTTCCAGAGCCTCTGCCATAGAAATAGACATATCCTTATAAGTCAGAACAGGCTCTTCTAAGACTTCACCGATTACAGTGTATGTCATTGCCAGTTCTCCGACTTTATCGTGTTTTACTTCGCAGATAATATCGCCAAATCCTGCTGTAAACAGGTCTCTCTCATCTACATTATGTTCAATCTTCACACCACGCTGGTTACCAAATGCCATCTTAGAAACTGCTGCAGCAATACCCTGACGGTCTAACGCATAAGCAGAAATAACTCTTCCCGCCTGAATATCTTCATGCAGTTTTGCATACTGTTCTTTTAATGCTTCAAAGTTCGGTAAGTCATACTCTGCTTTTGGTAAACGCAGCCATACTAATTTGCTTCCTGCTTTTTTCAGTTCAGGGGTAATTACATCTTTCTGTTTTGCCACATCCACTGCGAAGGATACCAGTGTAGGTGGAACGTCGATTTCATTGAAGGAACCAGACATAGAGTCTTTACCACCGATAGATGGAAGTCCAAATCCAAGCTGTGCTGCGTATGCACCAAGAAGTGCTGCAAACGGCTGGCTCCAGCGGCTTGGGTCTTCTGTCATTCTTCTGAAATATTCCTGGAAGGTGAAGCGGATCTTGCTGTAATCACCACCGGCAGCTACGATTCTTGCTACAGATTCTGTCACTGCATAAACAGCTCCGTGATATGGGCTCCAGCTTGACAGATATGGGTCAAAACCATAGCTCATCATGGTAACAGTTTCTGTTTTTCCATTTAATACAGGCACTTTTGCTACCATAGCCTGTGTTTCTGTCATCTGATATTTACCACCGTATGGCATAAATACACTTCCTGCTCCAATAGAACCGTCAAACATTTCTACCAGGCCTTTCTGGGAACAGGTATTTAAGTCAGCCAGTGTTTTTAACCAGCGTTCTTTTACATCACAAACTTTTGCACGATCCAGAACATTTCCTTCTTTGTTTGGAATGTCTACGAACACATCCGTCTCCTGATGAGCACCGTTGGTATCTAAGAATGCTCTTGATAAATCTACGATGGTTTTTCCTCTCCAGTTCATCACCAGTCTTGGAGATTCTGTAACAACAGCAACTGGAATTGCTTCTAAGTTTTCTTCTTTGGCATATCCTAAGAAAGTATCCACATCTTTTGGATCAATCACAACAGCCATACGCTCCTGAGATTCAGAAATAGCAATTTCTGTTCCGTCAAGACCAGCATATTTCTTCGGCACCTTGTCCAGATCAATTTTCAGTCCTGCTGCCAGTTCACCGATAGCAACAGAAACACCGCCAGCACCAAAGTCGTTACACTTTTTGATAATGCAGCTGACTTCTTCTCTTCTGAACAGTCTCTGAATCTTTCTTTCTGTAGGTGCATTACCTTTCTGCACTTCTGCACCACAGGTTTCAATGGACTCTTCTGTATGTACTTTAGAGGAACCTGTAGCACCGCCGCAGCCATCACGTCCGGTACGTCCACCTAATAAGATGATGATATCACCTGGATCAGAGTTTTCTCTGATTACCGCTCTTCTTGGAGCAGCACCTAATACCGCACCAATTTCCATACGTTTTGCAACGTAGTTTGGATGATAAATTTCTTTTACATATCCAGTAGCAAGACCAATCTGGTTACCGTAGGAAGAATATCCATGAGCTGCACCGCGAACCAGTTTCTTCTGAGGTAATTTACCTTTCATAGTTTCTTTTACAGAAACAGTTGGGTCAGCAGCACCTGTCACACGCATAGCCTGGTAAACATAGGTACGTCCGGAAAGCGGGTCACGGATAGCTCCGCCAAGACATGTTGCAGCACCACCAAATGGTTCAATCTCTGTTGGGTGATTATGAGTCTCGTTTTTGAAGTTAATAAGCCATTCTTCTTCTTTTCCGTCCACATCTACAGGAACAACGATGGAACAAGCATTGATTTCATCAGATTCTTCCTGATCCTGAAGTTTTCCTTCTGCTTTTAATTTCTTCATAGCCATGAGAGCCAGGTCCATCAGGCAGACAAACTTGTCATCTCTGTCTTTATAGATTACCTGACGGTCAGCCAGATATTTTTCGTATGTTTTTACGATTGGTTCTTTGTAATCGCCATCTCCAAAAGTAACATTCTTTAACTCTGTGGAGAATGTTGTATGGCGGCAATGATCAGACCAGTAAGTATCCAGTACACGGATTTCTGTCATGGAAGGATCACGTTTTTCTTCGTTTTTATAATACTTCTGAATGTGAAGGAAATCTTTAAAGGTCATAGCAAGATTCAAAGAAGCATACAGTTCTTTAAGCTCATCTTCTGGCATATCAGCAAAGCCTTCAAAAATCTTTACATCTTCTGGTTCTTCAAAATTTGTCACCAGTGTTTCCGGTTTTTCTGCTTCTGCTTCTCTGGAATCTACTGGGTTGATGCAATGTGCTTTGATCGCTTCCAGCTCTTCCTCAGAAACATTTCCTTCAATCACGTATGTAGTTGCAGAGCGGATGATCGGATTCTCATCCTCTTTTAAAAACTGTACACACTGTACGGCTGAATCTGCTCTCTGGTCAAACTGTCCAGGAAGATATTCTACAGAAAATACTTTGGAACCTTCCTTTCTTTCAAATGTTTCTTTAAACAATACATCTACAGGAGGTTCAGAGAACACACAGTTACATGCTTTCTCAAAAATCTCATCTGAGATATTCTCTACATCATAACGAATCAGTACACGTACTGCTTCTACGTCCTGAATTCCTAAATAACCTTCAATTTCATGTTTTAATTCTTTCGCCTGTACTGCGAAATCTGGTTTTTTTTCAACATAGACACGTCTTACGTTGCTCATTCCGGCTCCTTTCTGCCCTCCCGGGGCATTGGCTTTTTCTTTTTACCAGTTGTAAAAATAGTTTATCATACATCTCCTTATAAGTAAAATTAATATGACTAATATTTTATATAATTTTTTCTAATAATATGCACTATGTTACAATTAAAAAATCTGCTGTTTACTTATGTATTCTGTAATCAGCAGATTTTTCAACTTTAAGCATCAATACCAAAGGTACGCAAGTGTTCCATTGATCCATATAATTTATGTAAATGAGCATATTCTTTTTCATCATAAAAAGAACATTCACCCTTTGTATAAGCTTTTGCTACTTCTAAAATAAATCTTGCAGCTTCATCTATTGACAGCATATTTGTAGCCCCTGTTGCACATCCAGGAACTGCTGTTTCTGTTGTAATGGCTACCCCCACGACTGGCGCTGTCGTTGCCGTCGCCGGCTGCAAAATACTATTTAAATGATACAGATTATTTCCATATGGTGTAATATCCTGCATACTTAATGCAAAAACCTTTGGAAGCTGTCCTGTAGTAATTTCCATAATACTTAAAAGATCTTCGCTAACCTTTAGAATATATCCATCTTTTACTGTTGGAGAAATAGAAAATCCTTTGTGATTCATAATCTTATTTCCTTTGGTAGTATCCACGGAAAGGATCGCATCTACAGATGCATCTACTTCGCTTTGATTCATCTGCGCCATGCTCACAGGAGAACCCATAAATGCAACTGGCTTATGAGGCTGTGTCGGTGCATCTGGACACACATGTGTAGATACCAGAACATCACCTTCTAAAAAGTCACCTTCCTTTTGCATTTTTAATAATTTTGCTGCTGTGGCTAATACGGTCAGCGCTCCGTCTCCATCAGAAACAAAACCCGTTCTTTCCGGTCTTGCCCCCAATCCCCCAAGTCTTCCAAGAAGTCCAATGGTAGGTGCAGTTCCTCCCTTTGATTTTCCATTTTTTCCAGGAATCATCACTTTAATCACATCTGTGCTCATTCCTTCTTCTCCTGTCAAAGTTTCCACTTTTACAGTACAATCTGATTTAATTCCCTTTAAAAATTCTGCTACTTTTTCTCCACTTGCATATGCAGAATCTAAAATTTCAAACATATCAATTATTTCTTTTACTAACATAGCCTCTCCTTACTGAATCCCCATTAAATCACACAAAGAAAGTATATAAATTTGTCCCGCATTTTTTACATCTTCAATATCTACTGTCTCATTATAAGAATGAATGCCAACCGTGTTCGATGGTCCATATTGAATTGTAGGAATACCCTTTTCTCTGTATTCCCTTGCATCGCTAGATGCCCACTGATATGCAGGTAAAACTTCAATTTTCCATAATTCTTCTGCATGTTTCTTGATTGCTTCCACAATAGCTGCATCGATTTCTGTATAGTTACCAAAACTTTGGAAATCTAATGTATATTCAATTCCCTCCATCTGGCTCTTCTTTACAATATTATCCACACAATCGCGAATTTCCTGTTCATCAACTCCTATTGGCAGACGCACATCCAAAACAGCTTCACAGTAATCAGGAACCATATTGGGTCTTACTCCGCCATGAATCATTCCTACATTTACTGCTACATGATCAATCACCTCTCCAGTACCTGCTCCATTTTTCTGTCCAGCAATCAATTTTGAATTAATCAATGCCTGTTTTTGATTTTCTCCATAATGTCCTTCAATTTTTCTAAGATCATCCAGATGCTCTAAAACATGAAAAAGTTTCAGAATCGCATTCTCGCCCTTATATCCAGCCAAACTTCCATGAGCAGACACTCCATGCGATTTAAAAATCAATTCAGCTTTTCCTTTTTGTCCAATTTCAATATTATCATGAGAAGTCGGTTCTCCTACCAAACAAGCATCTGCATTTTCTGCATAGCCATTGTCACATAACCATTTTGTACCAAATTCACCGCCACTCTCTTCATCTGAAACAATATGAAGACGAATATTTCCGTTCAATTGTGCACCTGATTCCTTTAGAATCTTCATTGCAAAAAGAAATCCAGCAACACCTGCTTTCATATCAGAAGTTCCTCTTCCTAAAATTTCTTTTTCTGTAATTTCTCCAGAAAACGGATCAAAATCCCACTGTTCTCGATCACCTGCTGGTACTACATCTACATGTCCATTCAAAATTACGCTAAACCCATCTTCTTTACCCATATGAGCCACAATACAAGGAAACTCTTCATTACATCCAACTTCTTCCCAGTCAATCCCTGCATCTTCAAGATACTTTTCCACAAAATCTATGACTGGGCGTTGACTTCCAATGGGATTTTCACTTGGTATCTTAATCAATTGTGAAACCAATTCAACAAGATCATCTAACTGCCCCTTCGCTCTATCTAAAATCTCTGTTTTTGTCACTTTACTCATGTTTCTCTTCCTTTCTTTTCTGTATCAATCTTTGTAAAGAAAACAAGCTACCTTATGTTTATCTGTTATCTCTTTTAATTCCGGCTTTTCTTGTTTACATCTCTCTTGACAAAATTCACATCTACCTGCCAATGGACATCCCTTTTGTTCACCAATTGGACTTGGTATTTCGCCCTTTAACACAATACGCTCTCTTTTTTCAAGTGGAGATTCTGGCGGAATAGAAGATAATAGTGCCTTTGTATATGGATGAAGCGGGTTTCTATATAATTCTCCGGCTTCACAAATTTCTACAATACTACCTAAATACATAATGGCAATTCGATCACTGATATGTTTGATAACACTTAGGTCATGAGAAATAAACACATACGTTAATCCATATTCTTTCTGAAGTTTATTAAAAAGATTCAACACCTGCGCTTGTATGGAAACATCCAATGCTGAAACAGGTTCATCGCACACAATCAACTTTGGATTCAAAGACAGAGCTCTAGCAATATTAATTCTTTGTCTTTGTCCACCAGAAAATTCATGAGGATAACGGTGTACATGCTGAATATCCAAACCAACTGTTTTTAATAACTCCAAGGCTCTTTCTGACCGCTCTTTTTTACTATCTAGTACCTTGTGCGCAATCATTGGTTCTTCTACCAATTTACCGGCTGTCATTCTAGGGTCTAAAGATGAAAATGGATCCTGAAAAACCATTTGTATATCTTTTTTTATTTTCTTTAATTCTTTTCCCTTTAAACCAAGGATATTTTCACCCTTGTATTCTAAAGTTCCACTTGTTGGTTTATGAAGCTGTACCAGACACTTGCCAAAAGTAGATTTACCACATCCAGACTCACCAATAATCCCTAATGTTTCACCTTCATATACATCTAAAGAAACGTTAGATAATGCATGAAGAATTTGTGGTTTTTCACTTAATTTCCGACTCTTGATTTTAAAATCTTTGCTCAGATTTTGAATTTTTAGAATCACCTTTTTCTCATCCATTTTCCTTCACCTCGCCTCTTCTTAGTTGTTCCTTTTTATTCTGTCTGTGACAGGCTACAAAATGCCCCTCTTCTAACTCCATAAGCGGCGGTACCTCTTTACTGCATATTTCAGTGGCATACTGACAGCGATTACAAAAATTGCAACAATTGCCTGTCAGACGCAAATCAGGTGGTGTACCAGGAATGGTATTTAATTCCCCTTTTACCTCATCACTCAGTTTTGGTATAGAATCTAACAGCCCCCATGTATATGGATGCATGGGATTTAAATACAGATTCTTGGCAGTGGCATACTCTACGGTTTTCCCTGCATACATAACCATAACTGTATCACACATTTTCCATACAACACCTAAATTATGTGTAATTAATAAAATGGATGTATCCATTTCCTCCTGCAATTCTTCCAGTAACTCCAGAACCTGTGCCTGCACGGTTACATCCAATGCTGTAGTTGGTTCATCTGCAATAATCATTTTGGGTTTACAGCACACTGCCATTGCAATGATAACTCTCTGACACATACCTCCAGAAAGTTCATATGGATAGGATTCCATTCTTTTTTCTGGCTGTGGAATCCCTACCTTTTTCAGTGCATCAATCGCCTTTTGTTTTGCCTCTTCCCTAGTTACATCTTGATGAGCACAGATCATTTCCACCATCTGATTCCCAATTTTAAACACAGGATCTAAAGATGTCATAGGGTCCTGAAAGACAACGGCAATATCCTTTCCTCTATAGTTCAACAATTCATTTTTGTTTAATTTCAAAATATCTTTTCCATCAAAATGGATCTCACCTTCAACAATTTTTCCTATTTTAGGAAGAAGACGAATGATGGAGGAAGCAGTCACACTCTTTCCTGAACCAGACTCTCCCACGATTCCCATGGTCTCTCCTTTATTTAGAGTAAAACTAACACCGTCAACTGCTTTTGAAACACCGCTGGCGGTAAAGAAATATGTTTTTAAATCCTTCACAGTAAGCAATTCTTTACTACTCATATGTTTCCCTCATTCTTCCTTCATCATCTTTTCATCTTCGGATCAAGCACATCTCTAACGCCATCTCCTAAAAGGTTAAACCCAAGAACAGTAACCAAAATAAATACGCCCGATATAGTAGCAATATGAGGTGCTGTATTTAAGCAATCTCTACCAGCACGTAAAATATTTCCCCAGGAAGCAGTTGGCTGCGCAATTCCCAATCCTAAAAAACTTAAGGTTGCTTCTGAAATAATCGCACCTGCAATATTCAGTGTTGCATAAACGATAATCGGAGAAATCGTATTTGGCAAAATATGCCCAAACAACATTCTCATATTTGAAATACCGATTACACGACCTGCATTACAATATTCTTCATTTTTAACAATATGTACTTGACCACGAACTACTCTGGCAAATGTAGGAACATTTCCAATACCTATAGCCAAAATAACATTTTGCAGTCCTGAACCTAAAATAGTCATTAAAATAATTGCCAAAAGAACAAATGGAAAAGCAAGCATACCATCCATAATTCTCATAATAACAGCATCTACAACCCCACCTGCATAGCCAGAAATAAGACCAAGAAGAATTCCAATGACACCTCCAACAATCGTTCCACCAATTGCAGCAATTAAAGAAATTCTGGCACCATAAACTACACGAGAAAACAAATCTCTTCCAAATTCATCTGTGCCAAACAGGTGCCCATTTTCCCCCACTCCTAAATAAGTCTCAGATGGTTTAATTGCATTTGGATCATGAGTAGCAAGCAAAGGTGCAAAAACAGCTAAAACAATCATAAATACCACTATCACCAGACCAATCATAGCTGTTTTGTTTCTCCGCAATTTATTCCAAACATTATTTGATTTTCGTTCTTTTTTTACAAGTTGGGAATGGGCTTCAATTCCCATTTTTTCTGTCGTATAAGTCTTTTCCGTCATTTACTTTCCTCCATTCCCATTCTCATAATTTACTTTAGGATTAATCATGGTATAGACAATATCTACCACCAGGTTGATTACAACAAATACGATTGCTGTAAACAAAACAACCCCTTGAATCAATGCATAATCTCTGTTATCAATCGCACTTACGATCATGGTTCCCATACCAGGCCATGCAAAGATGCTTTCTGTTAAAATTGCTCCTGTAAATGCTGTGGCAAGCTGAAGACCTAAAACAGTTACAATCGGAGGTAATGCATTCTTTAATGCATGTTTCCATATAACAACACTTTCTCGAAGCCCTCTTGCTCTCAACGCCCTAATGGAATCATTATTTACCACTTCTAACATGCTTGATCTGGTAATTCTGGCAAATGTAGCCATTGGAATTGTAGACAGACAAAAGCAAGGCAGAATCATATGGCTGATTACATCCCACAGACCATTTCCCATATCTCCCATTCCCATAGCTGGAAGCCATCCCAGATTGACACTAAACACTAGGACTAGCATTAATCCCATCCAAAAAATAGGCATAGAAACACCAATCAATGCAATTACCATAAAAATGTAATCCAACATGGAATATTGTTTTATTGCAGAGATAATTCCTGCCATCACGCCTAAAACAAGCGCAATCAAAAGACTTGTCAAGGTAATCAAAAGTGTATTTGGCACTCTTTCCATAATCAACTCTATCACTGGTTGGTTATAAGAATAAGATTTCCCAAAATCCCCTGAAAGAATCTGTTTCAAGTACATCATGTACTGTTCACCCTTACTTTTGTTAAGCCCCAGTTCTTCTTCTAGTTGTTCTACAGCTTCCTTTGGTGCTTGCGGACCTAACATTGTAAGTGCAGGATTCCCTGGTATCATGCGAGTAAGAATAAATGTAATCGTAATTACAATAAAAAGTGTCGGAATACTCTGCAAAACCCTTTTCAGTATTGTTTTTAGCATACTCTGCCTCCTTAACTAAACGTCATCTATCAAAATCTGTCTCACTCATTGCCCCTAAAACAGGCATTGAGTGAGACAGATAAAATTATTTATTGAATAACCCAAACATTTTCTTCGTCTGTAACTAATTTTATAGTACCGTCAGACCTTTGATTAAAATCCTGAACTCTTGGATGAACTCCCATACATTCGTATGGATTTCCATAAAAGATTCCTGTATCGTCATTTGTAATGATCTTTAATACTTTTTTATATATTTCCGCACGCTTTTCTTGATCTGTTTCAATCAAAGCATCTGCCAATAACTGATCTACTTCTGGATTATTATATCCCTGTCCATTTCCAAGTGTACCAATTGCATCTGATTTGAACATCTTATCAAAGAAGAAATATGGATCTGGATACCATAACCATCCCATTGCAAAGATATCTGCCTGTCCAGATGCACCAACCTCGCTGAAAGCACCCCATTCTACGGTATTAATATTTAAATCAACGCCTACCATCTTCCAATAAGACTGAAGAATCGTTGCAGCTTTCTGACGGAATGTCTCATTTGTAACATAAATATCCAATTCCATTCCATCTGCATATCCAGCTTCTGCAAGTAATTCTTTTGCTCCCTCTGGATCATAGGATGGTACATCTGCTTCTACCGCTTCATCATACCCCCATGATGCTTTTGGAAGTGGAAGACATGCCTCTTCTCCTTCTCCATACTGAAATACGCCTGCTGCTAACTCTTTATAATCAACAGCTTTTATCAACGCTTCTCGAACCTTTGGATCTGCAGTTGGACCATTCACCATATTAAAATATGCGTAAGTAATCTGGATACTAGGCTTCTTTAATAAATTAATTTTTTCATCCTCAGCAACAAGTTTTACAGATTCACCAGAGATCTGCATAGCGATATCAATCTCACCAGTTCTTAAAGCATTTACTTCCTGGTTCTGATCTGTGATTACTTTAAAAACAACACGATCTAAGTTTGGGTCACCAAGAAAATACTTTTCATTTTTCACTAATTCTGTCTGTTGATCCAAACTGAATTTTTCCATCATGAAAGGACCCGTACCTACTAAATGATTACCAAATTCGTCGCCCCAACCTTCTACTTCTTCTTTTGGAACAATTCCGTTTCCAATATTTGTTAATGCAGTCATAAATACGGCACTTGGTGCTTTTAAAACAGCTTTCACATGAGTCTCATCCACTGCCTCTGCATAATCTAACATATCAAGACGCTGTAAAGCCGATTCTTTTGCAGAACGATTTAAACTGTAAGCAATATCTTCGGCTGTCATTTTTCTACCATCTTGGAATTTTCCGGGATGAAAATACACATCATCACGAATGGTAAACAGATATTCCATTCCATCTTCACTTATGGTCCATTCCGTTGCAAGCGATGGCTTAATATTTGCAATTTCTTTATCATATGTTACCACTGTATCACATACCTGATAAAGAATCTGTGCCTCGTAAGTTCCTGTATATTTTACAGGATCAAGATTTTTAGGCGAAGAGATCAGTGCAATCTTTAATTCTCCACCTTTTGTCACTTCATCTGGAACATCAATAGATGCTTCTTTGTTTACAATTTCTTCTTTGTTCTCTGCTGTCTTCCCTTCTTGCTTTTCTGTTTTTTCTTTACTTCCACAGCCCGCCACTGACATAGCCATAACTGTTGCAAGAACGATAGCAATTACTTTCTTCTTCATCTCATTTCCTCCTTTAGCAACAATTCATTATCTCCATAATCTTTCATAAAAAGATAACATATTCCTTCTTCCTTTTACAAGATTCGTGGTGCACAAATTTAAATCGTTAAATTGTGCACCACGAACAAATAATTTCTCATCTTTTTAATTATGCTTCCATGTAAGCCAATATTTTCATTACTAAATTTACTTGAAACAACACATCTGGATCATTTAAATCAGCCCCCGTTAATTGTTCAATTCGCCTAATACGATAAGCTAATGTATTTCTATGAAGAAACAATGTCTCCGCTGTTTCTTTTCTTGCACCATGATGCTCTGCCAGTGTTTTAAGCGTCTCCAAAAAAGGGGTTCCATACTTTTCATCATGCATCTTCAATTCCAGAAGTGTCTCATCTACAAATTCACGAAAAATATCCATTTTTGCCATTTCAAAAAATGCCTCTTCTAATCGAAGATCTTCAATAAAACAAATCTCTCTCTTTCCTCTTTTCTTACCAATTGTAATTGCAGTTCTTGCTTTCTTATAGGCCATAATAAAATCATGATAAGAAAAAATCTCTGTAGAAACTCCGATTGTAATCCATGCACCATAGTTTTTATAAATCTGTCTCTGTATTTCTTTCATACACTTCAAAATTTCGCTTTTCTCAATGTCCTTTGTAAACAGACAATGAAAACTATCACTCTTATTTCCAACAAAAAAACATTGTCTGTGCCTTCTCAAGACATCTTTATGAATCTGCATAATCTCATCTTTAAAAATATTTACTTCAGCTTCTGTTTTATTTCGAATCACTTTTTCAAACTCATCAATATCTCCAACCACCAATATGTATGAAAAAGAAGGCCACTTCAGCCCTCTAGCACGTTTTACAGCATCTTCTTCTGTCTGAATATTTCCACTAATTAAATCAAAAAAAAAGTTGTTATCTTGGTAATATTCTGTTTGTTCTACCAAACCCTTTTTAGAAAACTCCAAAGCTAGATAAACGCCTGCTTGCCTTAATGCAATTTCACTCATTTCATCAAACTTTCCTTTTAAACCTACTGCATAAAGAAATCCATTGCATTTATTTTTTACGTATATCCCCATTGCACGTATTTCCCACTCTCCTGCTGATGCAGCCACGATTTCATCTTTGCTTTTCTCCACATACTCTTTTAACTGCTTCTGTATAGTTGTATCTTCATAAGCATTTTTTGCTAACCATCGTTCTGCACCTTCTCCTTCCGGATAGCACCCTAATAACATTTGTCTATGGTCAGCAACCAGAATTACACACCCTAGCATTTCTCCTAAAACAGCACAAATTTCTTGAAATCCACCACCCTCAATCTGTATTTCAAGAAATTTTTCATTCATGGCTTTATTAAATTCTAACTTTTGATTTTGTGCATTCACCACTTTTTTCATTAAAGGATTTGCGAGATTAATAAAAGCCATATCCCGTGGTACCTCAATTACAGGAACCTGCAATTCATTTGCCAGATCTTTTATCTTCTGGGTGATTTCTCCGAAAAATTTTGTTTTTAATGCAATACCAGAGGAACCTGCTTTTGCCATAGCTTTAATAATATCTAACAATACCCCTTCGTCACGATTCATGGCATATCCTGTAGTAATCATCAACTCATTTTTTTTAATCCATGGAATAATATCAGGAACTTCCATGGCATCAATATAAAGTATCTCTCGATCTACTCCTTTATTTCCTGCAACTAATCTACATTCTTTCCATTCTTCCATCTTTAAAACATCACTTATATTTATAGACATCTTACATTCCTACTCTTCATTGACTTTTTTTCTTGTAACTTTTATATTATAACATGAATACATATATAATTGGAGATTTAATCTATGGATATCAGTTTTGAACTTTATAAAGTTTTTTATTACGTAGCTACCACTCTAAGTTTCTCCGAAGCATCCAGACAACTCTATATTTCCCAGTCTGCGGTAAGCCAGTCTGTGAAATCATTGGAGCAAAAATTGGGACATGCCCTGTTTCACCGGAGTACAAAAAAAGTCGCCTTAACCCCAGAAGGAGAATCTCTCCTGCGACATGTGGAACCCGCAGTAAACCTTTTATATGAAGGAGAAAATCAGATTTTGAATTCTCCTTCCCTGGAAGCACCTTTGCGTATTGGAGCCAGTGACACCATATGTCGCTATTTTCTGGTTCCCTATTTTCAGCGTTTCCACCAGGAATTTCCAAACATCCACATAAAGGTTACAAACGCAACTTCAAAAGATTGCGTATCCCTTCTCCACAACAACAAGGTAGACTTTATTGTGGCAAACACACCAAATCCCTATTTAACAGAAAAAGATACCTTCTACGTTATTCGAGAGTTTCAGGACATTTTCGTGGCAGGTAAGAAATTTTTCAACTTACAAAACCAGGCGCTGTCCTTACGGGAATTAACCCGTTATCCTATTCTTATGTTGGATAAAACCAGCACTACCAGTGAATTTCTCCACCAACTTTTTGTAAAACATGGTCTATCCCTAACACCAGAAGCTGAACTTTCCAGTAATGATCTTCTCCTAGATTTTGCTCACATTGGCCTTGGTATTACGGTTGTCCCTGATTATGTATTAAAACATCGTCAAAAAGAATTTTACCCTCTAAACATACAGGAATCTATCCCCAACAGAAAGCTGATTCTAGCATATCAATCCCAGCTTCTATCTTCCCCTGTCTGCGAAAAATTCCTTCGCTACCTGTTGCCGGATATACAACTCTAAATGCAAAAAATCACCCCGAAAACCAGTACTATACGGATTTTCGGGGTTCTATTTTTATTCTGCTTCTGCAATCACTTCTACTTCACAAAGCACATTTTTAGGTAATGTTTTCACCGCCACACAGGAACGTGATGGCTTTCCCGTAAAGTATTTACCATACACTTCATTAAATGCTGCGAAATCTCCCATATCTGCTAAAAAACAAGTGGTTTTTATAGTCTTTTCGTAGCTGCTTCCTGCTGCTTCTAAGACAGCACCCAGATTTTTCATAACCTGCTCTGCCTGTTCTTCAATAGTAGCTCCCTGGATTTCGCCTGTTTCTGGGTTTAATGGAATCTGTCCTGATGTAAATACCACACCCTTCACTACCATTGCCTGAGAATATGGTCCGATTGCTGCCGGCGCTTTTTCTGTACTGATAACTTTCATAATGCCATCCTCCTGAACTTCTTTTCCATTCATTATAGTACACTAAAAAGCACACGGCAAGTCCTTTCCATCATGGATTCCAGAACCGTTTTATCTTCTCGGGAGTTTGACAGTTGAATAATTAAAAATCACCTTGCAGGTCTTATAAAACCTGCATTTTTTATGTCAAATTTTATGTTTTGATATGTACTTGTTTGCAATAGTGTGGTATACTAGAAGAAAAAAGGATTTTTTTATCATGTACATAGCAATCACAGGCAGCAAAAATAATAAAGATGTATATATTTATCGTTCCTTCCGCAAAGAAAACGGAAAAGCCTCTTCATGTATTTACAAAAAACTCGGGAAGTACAATGCTCTTTTGGAACAGTTCGATGGAAATGAAGACAAACTGATGACATGGGCAAAAGAACAGGCTGCTAAGGAAACCGAACTTTATAAGCTGCATACCGGAAAAGTTTCTGTAGAGTTTTCCAAAGCTGCAGCTATCCCTATGAATGAACGCCGTTCTTTCAATGTAGGTTATCTGTTCCTTCAGAAACTATGCACGCAGCTACGTTTAGATAAAGTCTGCCGGACAATTAAAAGCAGGCATAAATTTAAATATGATCTGAATGCAATACTCACAGATCTTGTCTATGCGAGGATTCTTTCCCCTGTCAGCAAACTGGCCAGCTACGAGTACTGCCAGTCTTTGTTGGAACCGCCTAAATACAGTCTCCAGGACGTTTATCGTTCTCTTTCTGTGATTGCAGGGGAGTCTGATTTTATACAAAGTGAGCTATATAAAAACTCAAACTTCATTCATCCACGAAATAATAGAATCCTTTATTATGACTGTACGAATTATTACTTTGAAATTGAAGAGGAAGATGATTTCCGGCGTTACGGAAAAAGCAAAGAAAACCGTCCTAATCCAATCGTAACTATGGGATTATTTATGGACGCAGACGGTCTTCCCCTTGCCTTTGACATCTTCCCTGGAAACCAGAATGAACAGACAACCCTGAAGCCGTTAGAATCCAAAATTCTTCAGGATTTTAACTACAGTGAATTCATATACTGTTCTGATTCCGGACTTGGCAGTTCAAGTAACCGAAGATTCAATTCTTTAGGAAATCGGGCTTATATCATCACGCATTCTCTGAAAAAAATGAAAAAGGAAGATCGTGAGATTGCTCTGAACCCGACTCAGTTCCGCAGAATTGGATCCGACCAATTTATAGATATCCGTACACTGGACGAATCGGATGAAGAGGTCTATAACACAATCTACTACAAGGAAGTGCCTGTTGTTACAGGTGACATGGATGAAACTTTAGTTGTCACCTATTCCCCTAAGTACAAAGCCTACCAGAGAAAAATCCGTGCCCGGCAGATTGAACGGGCTGAAAGGATAATCACAGCACCTGGACGCAAAAGAAAAGGGAAAAATCAAAACGATCCTATGCGCTTCGTAAAAAAGACTTCCGTTACTACTGATGGTGAGATTGCCGAAAAACAAGTTTATGATCTTGATGAAGAACAAATCCAAAAAGAAGAATTGTATGATGGTTTTTATGCAGTTATCACAAACCTGGAAGGAGATATTTCAGAGATCATAAGGATCAACAGACAACGTTGGGAAATCGAAGAAAACTTTCGGATCATGAAAACAGAATTCGAAGCAAGACCTATATATGTCAGAAGAGAAGACCGGATAAAAGCCCATTTCATGACCTGCTATATCAGCCTTCTGCTCTATCGTTTACTGGAAAAGGAACTTGGAAATATTTATACAGCAGATCAGATATTGGAAACATTACGCTCAATGCAAATGACACTGCTGAACACAGCGAGTGGATATATCCCCTCTTATACAAGAACCGAATTAACCGATGCATTACATAAAACATTTGATTTTAGAACGGATTATGAATTCATTACCAAAACAGATATGCGAACTCTTATCAAAGATACAAAGCAAATAAAATCAAAACTGAAATAATATAGTACATATCGCTGCAAAAAGGAAAACGGCTACAGTGCCCATATTTACTGGGTTTGTAGCCATTTTGTCACCTTATAACTGTCAAAGATGGGATAGTAGCAAAAATACACAATTCCGTCCAGCCTATCTTCGCGTATATATTTTTTCTTCAGCTTTGAAAGGTAAAAATAATTCGCAATGATTTTGCTTGTTTTAAGGCAGATTCCTTTGCGATAAGGTACAATAAAAGAAAAACTTTATCGCAAAGGAAGAAAAAATGAGCAGAGAACAGGAAC
>SKEY01000270.1_pt1 | contig 89372 bp, 82 predicted proteins | sample 4843871 | NCBI WGS metagenome assembly SKEY01 (sample SAMN11008797, study PRJNA524170) | human gut metagenome | biome: Human fecal sample; material: Feces; isolation source: fecal sample from pouch patient p36 | host: Homo sapiens | place: Israel: Tel-Aviv | collected 2016-12-04
CCAAGGAAGGTTTGGTTCACCCGCTTGATGTTATTGATGTCTTACAAGAAAATACAACAGATGATATGACTGTCACTGTTGACGTTGGTAGTCACTACATTTGGATGGCACGTTATTTCAAATCATATGAAGCTCGTCATCTGCTCTTTTCAAACGGCATGCAGACCCTTGGAGTTGCACTTCCTTGGGCAATTTCAGCAGCTCTTGTTCGCCCAAATACAACTGTTATCTCTGTATCTGGTGATGGTGGTTTCCTCTTCTCAGCGCAAGAATTAGAAACTGCAGTTCGTCTTAATTTACCAATCGTTCACATTATCTGGAATGATGGTAAATACAATATGGTTGAATTCCAAGAAGAGATGAAATACGGTCGTTCTTCAGGCGTTGATTTTGGTCCTGTTGATTTTGTGAAATACGCTGAAAGTTTTGGTGCTAAAGGTTACCGTGTTGATAGCAAAGAAGGTTTTGAAGCGACCTTCAAAAAAGCTCTTGCTGAAGCAGCCAATGGTCCAGTTCTTATCGATATTCCAATCGATTACAAAGATAATATCAAACTTGGTGAAACAATCTTACCAGACGAATTTTATTAAGCTTGCAATTTAACGAATTTGGCAATAAAATATTAATGTCAGTTAATTTTTAATGACGAAAGTGAAGGAGAATATGTCAGAAGCAATTAAACTTTTTCAATATAATACCTTAAGTGCCTTAATGGCTGGTCTTTATGGTGGTACCTTAACCATTGGTGAGTTACTAGAGCACGGTGATTTGGGAATCGGAACACTCGATTCTATTGATGGAGAGTTGATTATTCTAGACGGTAAAGCCTATCAAGCTATCGGTTCAAACGGGAAACCTGAAATTGTTGAGGTTTCTGATGATGTCAAAGTTCCTTACGCTGCAGTTGTTCCTCATCAAGCTGAAGTGATTTTCAAACAACGTTTTGAAATGACAGATGCAGAGTTGAAAAAACGTATCGAGTCGTATTATGATGGTGTGAACTTGTTCCGTTCGATTAAAATTAAGGGGACTTTTTCTAACATGCATGTTCGCATGATTCCCAAATCTGCGCCAAATACAAAATTTGCAGAAGTTGCAACACGCCAACCCGAATATTCACGTGAAAATGTCACAGGGACTATTGTGGGTATCTGGACACCTAAGATGTTCCACGGAGTAAGTGTTGCTGGTTATCATTTACACTTTATTTCAGATGATTTAACCTTTGGTGGTCATGTGATGGATTTTGTGATTTCAGAAGGTGTGGTTGAAGTAGGACCTGTTGACCAACTTGATCAACGTTTCCCAGTTCAAGACCGCAAATACCTTTTTGCAAAATTTAACATGGACGAATTGAAAGAAGACATCAAAAAAAGCGAATAAATCGTCTAGTTATCGCATATGAAAAAGGCACATTTCTAAAAACGAGTTTATCTTTTTTTAGCAATGTGTTTTTTTACGGATAAAAATGAGGTATAGAGTTGATTTTTACTTATATTTATCCTAAAATAAAAGACGTTGTGCATGTGAATCTTGTATCAAGAATTGATAGAATTATAAGAATTGCATGACGATTTCAAACAAATAACAGGAGAATGTATGGATATTTTTCGAAAGACCCCGATGGCGCAAAAGACAAGCCATTTGCAACGACGCCTGGGGCTTGCTGAACTTATCTTTTTAGGGGTAGGTTCGATTGTTGGGACTGGGATTTTCACGATAACAGGAGTAGGTGCTTCTCAATATGCAGGACCTGCGATTACTATTTCAATTATTATTGCTGCTATCTGTGTAACCATGTCAGCTTTATTCTTTGCAGAATTTTCTTCAAGATTGCCTCATTCAGGTGGTGTGTATCGCTATTTGTATACTGTTTTTGGAGAGTACCCAGCTTGGATTGCAGGTTGGTTTATGATGATTGAATTTGCAGGAGCGATTTCAACGGCAGCCTCTGGTTGGGGAGAGTATTTAAAAGCTTTCTTGAAAACTTTTGGCATTAGTTTGCCGACAGCTTTGAGTGGTCCTTTTAATCCTGCAAAGGGAACTTATATTGATATTGTTCCTGTTATCTTATTACTTTGTGTGACAGCCCTTGTTGTACTAGGGGTTCAAACGGTATTGAGATTTAATTCTATTTTGGTTATCTTTAAATTAGCGGTTTTGCTTATATTTATTGCTCTTGGTTTGACAGCAATTAATACGCAAAACTGGAGTGATTTCACACCGTTCGGATTTGGTCAAATTTATGGTGGAAAAGTTGGTATCATGGCTGGTGCGTCATTGATGTTCTTTGCTTTTCTTGGATTTGAATCAATTTCTATGGCGGCTGATGAGACCAAAGAACCTCAAAAGAAAATTCCGCAAGGTATCTTCTTTTCAATTGGATTGACAACTTTATTGTATGTTTTGGTTACTTTGGTTTTAACTGGAACTGTTCACTATACTAAATTAAATACAGCTGACGTGGTACCATTTGTTTTACGTAGCATTGGTTTTTCATTAGTAGGTAATATTGTTTCTGTTGTGGTTATTTTTACATTGGTAACGGTATGTATTTCTATGATGTTTGCCTTGTCACGTGTGATTTACAATGTCAGTTGTGATGGGCTTTTGCCTGAGCAATTCCAAGAATTAACACCGAAGAGCAAGGTTCCTAAGAAAGCAACTATATTTGTTGGGATTGTCACAATGTTCTTCTCGGGAGTTTTTCCTTTGGAAATTCTAGCTTTGTTAGTTAATATTGTGACACTTGCATACCTTATCTTGCTTGCTTTTGGGGTTATCAAACTTCGTAAAGATTTTGGTGAGCCAAAAGAAGGGGAATTCAGAGCACCTTGGGTGCCATTTTTGCCAATATTATCAATTGTGGTTTGCTTGGCTTTGATGACACAATGTAAGCTTGAGACATGGTATTGCTTTATCATTGCCTTTGTGATTGGAACAATTATTTACTTTGCTTATGGTTACGGTCACTCAAAATTAATCGATAAAACTGAAGAATAAACAAAAAGCATTGGCTTTTAGCCAATGCTTTTTTGCAATCTTAATAGCAAGTTATTTCTTATTTTCAATGCGCATGCTATTGATTTTTTCTTCGGTTGGTGTAACGCGAAGTGTTTTTTGACCAGTATATGTGACAAAACCAGGTTTGGCACCAGTAGGTTTGTTGAGTTTTTTAGCTTCAATCATATCGACTTGGATAAGATTTGATAGGCGAGCTTTTGAGTAATAAGCTGCTAATTCAGCGGCATCAGTCTTGACTTCATCGCTTGGGTTAAGATTGTCCTTGATGAGTACGTGACTACCTGGAATATCCTTAGCGTGGAACCAGAGTTCACCTTTTTTCGCCATTTTGAAGGTTAATTCATCATTTTGCAGGTTGTTGCGTCCAACCATGATGATTGTCTTACCATCTGAAGCAAGGTATTGCTCTGGTTTTTTACGTTTGTGATGTTTATCGCGCGTGCGGCGTTTGACAAAACCAGTTTCCACCAACTCTTCACGAATGTCTTCGATATCAGAGATAGAAGCGTGACTAAGAGAAGTTTCAACACTTTCAAGATAAGTGATTGTGTGTTTTGTTTCTTCGATAAGCCCTGTTAAGTGTTTGACAGCTTCTTTTAGTTTTTGGTATTTTTTGAAATAACGCTGAGCATTTTGGTTAGGGGTCAAACTTTTATCAAGAGCAATAGTGATTTTTTCATTAGTGTAGTAGTTATCAAGTTCCACTTGGTCTTGATTGTTTGGCACCATTGAGAGATAAGTGGTTAAGAGTTCGCCTTTTTGGCGGAATTCTTCGGCGTTTTCAGTAGCTGCTAATTCTTTTTCTTGTTTTGCTAGCTTTTTGATATTTTTATCGAGTTCAGTTTGAACACGGTGAATCAAGTCGCTTGATTGTTGGTTGACGCGATCGCGTTCAGCTTTATCTTGATAGAAAACATCTAGCAACTCTGAAAGGCTGTCAAAAGTTTGACCGCTATTATTAAATGGCACCGCTGCAAATGATTTGTCAGTCATATTTGGCTGGACAGGTCGAGCAAAGAAAGCACGGAACTGTTTGAGTTTGTCATCACTAAGCTGAGCTGCCAAATTTTCAGCGGTATCACGTCCCAAACCTTGGAAAAGTTTTTGAAGATGACGTGGTGCCAAATCCTCGGTTTGTAAGATTTCAAATAATTTTTCATCTGAAACGGTAAAAGGATTTTTAGCATCAGTTTTTGGCGGTGCAATGTAAGTTGAACCAGGCAAGATTGTTCGGTAGCTGTTTTGTGAGAAACCGATATGCTTGATAGATTCGATAATCTTACTTTCAGCCTTATCAATCAAGATGATGTTACTGTGTTTGCCCATGATTTCAACAACCAAGGTGACCTTGATGTTGTCACCGATTTCATTTTTATTTGAAAAGGCGATTTCTAAAACACGGTCATTTTCAATTTGTGTGATGTTTTCAATAACCGCACCTTGAAGGTATTTACGCATAATCATGGTAAAGGTATTAGGTGTTTGAGGGTTTTGAAAGTCTGTTTTAGTAATTTGCAGACGCCCAAAAACAGGGTGGGCAGAAAGTAACAGTTTATAGTTTTTACGGTTATTACGAATGGTTAAAACAAGCTCGTGCTCAAAGGGCTGATTAACTTTTTGAATGCGTCCGTAGAGAAGCTCATCTTGTAATTCTTTGGTTAAATGGTGTAGGAAAAAACCATCAAATGACATGATTAAAGTTGCCGTAATGCTAGCTAACCGAGAGCGATAAGAAGCTTACGACGTCTCCTTTCTAATCTCATGTTTTCAATTCTTCTATTATACCATAACCCTTGCAAAATCTGGACTCTGCGATATGGGAAAGTCTGTCCCTTACGATTTTTTTAATTTTTGAATGATTGTTAGAAGGTCTAGGTAATGCTTATTTTCCATTTTGACGATGGCGTAGGTTTTGATAAAAATGTCTTTGAGCTTTTTAGAGCTTGAAATGATATTGGAATTTTCAAGCAGACATTCTGCGATATCTTGACTAACAATGGTAATGCCAGTACCTTTAAGGACCTCGTGCTCAATCAGTGAGAGGTTATCGATAGAAATATGATGTTGGGTTGGCAGCTGGTTAATCTTGATAAATTCTTTTAAGAAATTGTGATAACTGCTGGTCGTGTGATAGAGTAAGAAAAGCGATTCTTCACCCTTGTCAAATTTTTCGATGAGCTCTCTTTGCCCGATGAAGGAAAATATTCTGGCAAAATTTCCAGATTTAAAAGGAATTGCGGTTAATGCTACGGGAATAAATACCATTGATTGTGAGTATGCAGAGAAGTTAGGCATTGCTATTCGAAATTTAGGAGCGCATTCGACAGAAGATGTTGCCAACCACACGATTGCTCTATTACTAGCACTAAATCAAAAACTCTTTATTCATCGTAAATACATTGAAGATGGTTTTTGGAGTTATCAAAAAGCCGGTGAAGTAAAGCGTTTATCCTCGCAAACTTTGGCAATTTTTAGTCTTGGTCGAATTGGTCAAGCAGTAGCAAAACGTGCGAAAAGTTTTGGCATGTCAGTGATTGACTACGATCCTTTTTTGCCAGAAGAGATGGCATAAGAAATCGGGGTCAAATTGATCTCGGTTGAGACTATCCAAGCAGAAGCTGATGTGATTAGCTTGCATTTATTTGCTAATTCGGCAAATGAGCACTTCTTTAATCGTGATTTCTTTAAGAAATTGAAAAAGCCAGTGTTGTTTATCAATGTGGCGCGTGGGAGTCTGATTGATGAAGCAGCCTTGGTAGAAGCACTTGATGAAGGTGAAGTGATTGGTGCTGGTTTGGACGTTTTAGAGAGTGAAAATCCAGACCTGATTAACAATCCTTTGCTTGGACGTGAGAATGTTATTCTAACGCCGCATTCAGCCTTTTATAGTCAAGAAAGTCTGAACACCTTGCAAGTTCAAAAGGTTAAAAATGCAGTTGCCATTTTAAAGGAGTATCATCATGAAATTTGAAACGATTGAAGCCTACAGTTTGCCAGAGCGCATCGAAGCAATTACTAAATATTTGGTGTCCATTCTTTCGGTAAATGGCATAGAAGGTGAAGTTAAGCTGGCAGATGCCATCTATAACTTATTGCAGCACCGTATTTTAAAGCTCACTCAGAAGACCTCTGGCAGTAAGTTTTAGAAAATGACTCCTTGAAACGAAAAAATAATTTTGCACTGCTCAAAAAATCAGGAACAACTAAGACTGTCATTTTACACTCGCATATGGACACCGTAGGCATAGAGGATTATGGTCCGCTAAAGACAATCGCAAATGATCCAGATACTCTGATAGATTTTTTTAAAGATTATGACAATGACCCTGTCGTTCAAGAGCATGCTAAATCAGATGATTGGCTCTTTGGACGAGGTATTCTTGACATGAAATCGGGCGATGCGGTCAATATTGCAACACTTTTCTATTACATGGAACACATGGATGAACTTTCCTGTAATTTACTTGTGGTGACCAATTGTGTTGAGGAAAATGACCATACGGGTGCTATTCAAGTCTCAAGTGAACTTTTACGTTTGCGTAAAGCTGGCTATGATTTTAAAGTGGCTATCAATACAGGTTTTATTTCGCCATCATATGACGGTGATGATAAGAAATATATCTACACAGGCGCAGCTAGAAAAATGTTGACATGTTTTTACATCAAAGGGAGAGAAACGCATGTTGGCAATTGCCTAATGGGCATTGATGACACAATGATTTCTAGTGAGATTAATCTTAAAATCAATACCAACCTCGATTTAGTTGAAAAAATTGACAATGAAGATGTATTGCCAAGTTCTGTGCTTTTACAACGAGGTTGCAAGGATTTTTATAATATCCACACAAACAAGCGTGCCAATCTTTATTTCAATACTTTCTTATATGAAAAAAGTGCAGATACCATTTTGGACACCTTAATGGAAGCTAGTCGTGAGGCTGTCCATGAGGCTTCAAGACATTATAAAGAATGATTTAAGATTTATTCGGAAAGAAGTCATATTCATAGACAGATTTCACATGATATTACTGTGATGACTTTTTCGCAGTATCTAGATGTTTTGGAGAAAAAAGTTTTGATAGCCAAGCCTTGATTAGGAAGTGCTTTGAAACTATCGAATATTATGACAAACGAGAAGTTGGCTTTGATTTAATTGACTACCTTGAGGCAAAAACACAGCCTGATGAAGTAAAAGTGATTATCTTTTTAGCGCCGCCATTTTGTCCTCGCAATTATACTGACCGTGACAGCGATGTTGACCAAGCGCTTGAAAAAATGATGACAGAATTTCCTGAAGAACATTTTGTGAAACGTCGTTTTTCCCCATTTTTAAGTGATTCTAGTTATCTTGCGATGCGAGAAAGTCCAGAAGACATTGAAAAACTAAAAGCAAATTTTCCTCTGATGGATGCGATTTATCCTTTGCCAGTTGAGACGATTAGAAGTCTTGATATTCCAGCTCTTGACTTGAGCGTTTATGGTATTGGAGCTCATACTTGGAAAGAGAGACTCTATAAACCTTATTTTTATCACACTCTTCCAAAGGTTATTAGAAGTTTTATCCAGCATTTAAGCTAAAGTTTGAGCTTGGCAAATAAGTGTTTTGAATAAAAATAAGAAAATTTCGAAAAGAACTTGAAATTTTCAGAATTTAGGTTATAATTATTAAAAAACACAGGAGGAAGCTAAGATATGAACATGACACAAACTCTTACAAGTTGGCAAAGTTGGCGTATGTAAAAGTTGTGTTTATGTTGTTGCATAGATACGACTTTTGGAGTACTTCTAAAAAGTATTTATGCGCTAATCTTAGTTACAAGATAAAAAAGCGTGTAGTAAGCAATTACTAGACGCTTTTCTTTTTAGTTGACTCTTTAGGATGAAAATATGCTATTAAGAAAATAGATTGTTCAACGGAGATAACAAATGAAAAATAAAGCACTTATTGGAACACTTATTGCCCTTGTCATTTTAGTAGCTGGTTCAATGATTTATGACCAGACTAAAAATGAGTCAGCGAAAAATGGAGACATCAAAATCGGTATTTTACAATATGTTACCCACGATGCTCTTGATGAAATTGAAAGAGGGATTGAAGATGGCTTAGCTGATGCTGGTTATGACAAAGCAAATGCGAAGATTACCGTTTTGAATGCCGAAGGTGACCAAAGTAAAATCCAAACCATGAGTAAACAATTGGTTCATGCTAAAAATGATGTGGTCATTGGTATTGCAACACCAGCTGCCCAAGGTCTAGCCTCAGCAACCAAAGACATTCCGGTTGTGATGGGAGCTATTTCAGACCCAGTCGGAGCAAAATTGGTTAAGAATTTGAAAAAACCAGAAGGAAACGTAACAGGAGTTTCTAACAAAGTGCCGATTAAACAAACGGTTGAGATGATTCAAGAAATTACACCAAACGCTAAGACAATCGGAGTCTTGTATGCTAGCAGCGAAGATAATTCCGTATCTCAAGTGGCTGACTTTAAAAAGTACGCTAAAGCGGCAGGTATCAACGTGATTGAATACGCCGTCCCATCAACCAACGAAATTAAAACAACCATGTCTGTCATGACTGGTAAAGTCGATGCTGTTTTTGTCCCACAAGATAATACCATTGCCTCAGCTTTTTCAACTGTTGTTAACTCAGCAAACGCTGCTAAGATTCCAGTTTATTCATGTGTGGACACCATGGTTGAACAAGGAAGCATCGCTTCAGTCGCTCAAAGTCAATATGATTTAGGGGTTGAAACAGCAAAAATTGCTATCAAATTACTTGCTGGTAAAAAAGTATCAGACGTCCCAGTTAACATCGTTAATACTGGTACCCCAACCCTTAACTTAAAAGAAGCTCAAGAACTTGGCATTACAATTCCAGATAGCATGCTGTCAAAAGCAACAGTAGCTGTCAAAGCAGATGAAAATTAGGAGAGAAGGAGAAAACATCATATGATTATTTCGTCAGTTTCACAAGGACTTTTGTGGGGGATTCTTGGTTTAGGAATTTACCTGACTTTCCGAATTCTTAATTTTCCAGATATGACGACTGAAGGGTCTTTCCCTCTTGGTGGAGCAGTGGCTGTTACTTTGATGAATCACGGGACACACCCTTTGTTAGCTACTTTGACAGGTATGCTTGCGGGTTGTTTAGCAGGTCTTGTTACTGGTCTTCTTTACACCAAAGGAAAAATTCCGACGCTTTTAGCAGGGATTTTGGTAATGACGTCATGTAACTCAGTTATGCTTATGGTTATGAAACGTGCCAACCTTGGTTTGCTTAACATCAAGCCTTTGCAAGCCTTGCTTCCATTTGCTGATAGTACAAATCTTTTGGTAATTGGTCTTTTGGCAGTGGTAATCGTCATTTCAGCGTTGATTTTCTTCCTTTATACACGTCTTGGTCAGGCTTATATCGCCACTGGTGATAACCGAGATATGGCAAAGAGCTTTGGAATCAATACTGACCGCATGGAAGTTATGGGACTTACCATTTCAAATGGTTTGATTGCTTTGTCAGGGGCTCTTGTCAGCCAACAAGATGGCTACGCTGATGTGTCAAAAGGGATTGGTGTTATTGTAATCGGTCTTGCAAGTATTATTATCGGAGAGGTGCTTTACTCAACTGGTTTGACACTACTTGAACGTTTGATTGCCATTGTGGTCGGGTCAATTTTGTACCAATTCTTAATCACAGGTGTGATTGCTCTTGGCTTCAATACCAACTACCTCAAATTATTCAGTGCCATTATCCTAGCCATTTGTCTTATGGTTCCTGTTCTTAAAAATAAATTCTTTAAAGGAGTGACCTTATCACGATGAAAAAAATTGTCGAATTAAAAAATGCAACAGTTCAAGTTAATAACGGACTTGATGAGGTCAAAACAATCCTTGACGATGTGAATTTGACCATTTATGAACATGACTTTTTAACGATTTTAGGTGGAAATGGTGCTGGTAAATCAACTCTTTTCAATGTGATTGCTGGGACTTTGATGTTAACTAGCGGAAGCATTTCAATCCTTGGAAAAGATGTGACGCATCTGCCTGCTGAAAAACGTGCTAATTACCTTGCGCGTGTCTTTCAAGACCCTAAAATGGGAACAGCACCTCGTATGACAGTGGCTGAAAATATCTTAATTGCCAAATACCGTGGTGAAAAACGTGGGCTTTTGCCACGAAAAATTCACAGTTTTACAGATGAATTTAAGAAATTGGTGGCACGAACTGGCAATGGTCTTGAAAAACATTTGGATACGCCGACTGGCCTTTTATCAGGTGGGCAACGTCAAGCCCTTAGTCTTTTGATGGCAACGCTAAAACGTCCAGAGCTACTTTTACTTGATGAACACACAGCAGCTCTTGATCCCAAAACAAGTGTGTCATTAATGAACCTGACAGATGAATTTGTGACGGGAGATCAGTTGACAGCGCTCATGATTACACACCACATGGAAGATGCTCTGAAATACGGTAATCGCTTGATTGTCATGAAAGACGGAAAAATCATCAAAGACCTCAATCAAGACGAAAAAGCCCAAATGGCAATCGCTGATTACTATCAATTATTTGAATAAAATGAAACGCCCTCGGGCGTTTTTTTGTACCTTGAGTGACTTTTCCAAATCATAAAGAAGAAAAACTGCTGAAAATATGTTACAATTAAATTGCTGTAATTCGACTTGCTAACCTTTTTGGAGGCGAGGACCGTTAGTAAAAGAAATAAGCAAACTTGGTTTGCACGTATAAAAAAATAAAATGAGGAGAAAACATCGTCATGAGCGATATTAAAATTATTGCCTTAGGTGGGGTTCGTGAAAATGCAAAAAACCTCTATGTGGTAGAAGTTAATGACTCAATTTTCGTTTTGGATGCTGGACTGAAGTATCCTGAAAATGAGCAACTTGGTGTAGATGAAGTCATTCCGAACCTTGATTACCTAATTGAAAACAAAAAACGTGTGCAAGGGATTTTCTTGACACACGGGCACGCCGATGCTATTGGAGCTTTGCCTTATATTTTGCAAGAATTCAAAGCGCCAGTCTTTGGTTCACCACTTACTATTGAGTTAGCGAAGCTCTTTGTTAAGAAAAATAACAACGTTAAGAAATTCAATAATTTCCACGTTATCGACGCTGAAACTGAAATCGAATTTGCCGATGCGACAATTTCATTCTTCAAAACAACTCACTCAGTTCCTGAAAGTTTAGGGATTGTAGTTGGTACCGATGAAGGAAACATCGTCTATACAGGTGACTTTAAGTTTGACCAAGCGGCGCGTAAATATTACCGTACTGACTTGGGACGTTTGACTGAAATTGGACGCGAAGGTGTACTTGCCCTTCTTTCTGATTCTGCTAATGCTACAAGTCACGTCATGACAGCAAGCGAAGCAGAAGTTGCTGCTGAAATGTATAGCGCTATTGCTGACGCTGAAGGTCGCGTTATCATTGCTGCGGTTGCTTCAAACCTTGTGCGTATCCAACAAGTCTTTGACTCAGCTGCTGAATATGGTCGTCGTGTAGTCTTGACTGGTTTTGACGCTGAAAACATTGTTCGCACAGCGATTCGCATGAAACGTCTTCGTTTGGTTGATGAAAAATTAATCATTAAACCAAAAGACATGCACAAATACGATGACCATGAATTGATTATTCTTGAAGCTGGTCGTATGGGTGAACCAATTAATGGTCTACACAGGATGGCACTTGGTCGTCACCGTTATATTCAAATTAAAGATGGCGATTTGGTTTACATCGTTACAACACCAAGTCTTTCAAAAGAAGCAGCAGTTGCGCGTGTTGAAAACCTAATTTACAAAGCTGGTGGTACGGTTAATCTTATTACGAAGACACTTAATGTCTCAGGTCATGCCAATGGACGTGATTTGCAGTTGATGCTTAACCTTCTTCAACCGAAATACCTTTTTCCAGTTCAAGGTGAGTACCGTAATTTGGCAGCTCATGCTGAATTGGCACAAGAAGTGGGAATGTACCCTGAAAACATCTATATCGTGAAACGCGGCGATGTTATGGTTCTTGGTAAAAATGGTTTCAACCATGAAGGTAGTGTACCAGCAGGGGATGTCATGATTGATGGTAATGCTATCGGTGATGTCGGAAACATCGTTCTTCGTGACCGTAAAGTCTTGTCAGAAGATGGTATCTTCATCGTTGCCTTGACTGTTAATAAACGCGAAAAGAAAATTGTATCAAAAGCAAAAATTCACACACGTGGATTTGTTTACGTTAAGAAGAGCCGTGATATTCTTCGCGAATCAGCTGAATTGGTTAACCAAACCGTTGAAAACTACTTGGAACAAGATAGTTTTGACTGGGGTGAATTAAAGGGAGCTGTCCGCGATGAAGTGGCCAAATTCCTCTTTGACCAAACCAAACGTCGCCCAGCTATTTTACCAGTCGTTATGGAAGTGAGATAAGAAGATTATTGAAGTTGAGACAGAAGTTCTCAACTTCTTTTTTTATTATGATGAATCGTAGTGGTTGACTGGGATTAAAATGATTATTTTTTCTTGTTTTTTTAAGCTTAGCTTGTTATACTATAGCCCGAGGTAATTTGTTAATGCTTAGAATTCTAGAAAGAGAGGATAGGTATGAGAACACTATTTAAGATTATCTTTTTCATTCCAAGCCTCATTATTAATATTATCTGGAATTTTTTCTGGGCTATTATCAAGACAATCATTTTGATTGCGATTGTGTGTTTTGGTCTGCTTTATTATGCCAATAACAGTAGCTCACAGTTAGCAAATTCCATTTTAGATGCTGCTAATAGTGCGACAGCTTATTTTCAGGATAATAAAGATGATATTGCTAAGAATTTAAAAGATTTATCGACCGATGATTTCACGCATTATTCTGGTGCGCGCTGGTCAAGTAATTCAGCGACGGTTTATATTAAAACGACCAATAAAACTTTGGTCAATGCTTATGAAGAAGCTATCAATGCTTGGAATGCGACGGGTGCTTTTACCTTTACGCTTGTGAGTGATGAAAGTTCTGCTAATATTGTGGCGACGGAGTATTCTGATGCTAGTTCCAAGGCGGCTGGGCTTGCTGAGACAGAAACCAATGCTCTGACTAATCAGATTACACATGTGGATGTTAAGTTAAATACCTATTATTTGCTTGACAATGATTATGGCTACACACACAATCGTATCGTCTACACAGCAGAGCACGAATTGGGGCATGCGATTGGGCTTAACCACGATGACAATGAAGAATCTGTCATGCAGTCTTCAGGATCATACTACGGCATTCAAATGGTTGATATCCAAAAAGTGCAATCGATTTATAATCAATAGTAATGAAATCTGCTCATTTGAGCAGATTTTTTGATATTATCCTAGTTTAACGAGTGAGGATTTGTTAAAATAGACATATGATTATTTTACAAGGAAACAAAATTGAACGCTCATTTTCGGGCGATGTCTTATTTGACAATATTAATATTCAAGTTGATGAAAAAGACCGCATCGCGCTTGTTGGGCGAAATGGTGCTGGTAAATCAACGTTGTTAAAAATTTTAGTCGGTGAAGAAGCACCAACATCAGGTGAAATCAATACAAAACGTGACTTAAGTTTGTCATATTTGGCGCAAGATAGCCGTTTTGAGTCAGAAAATACCATTTTTGATGAAATGTTGCACGTTTTTGATGATGTGCGTGGCATGGAATCTCGTCTTCGTAAGATGGAAATGCAAATGGCTGAGCTAACAGGCGATGCCTTTGATAAATTGATGTCAGATTATGACCACTTATCAGAAGAATTTCGTGTTAAAGGTGGATTTACTTACGAGGCAGAAATCAAAGCCATTTTAAACGGGTTCAAATTTGATGAATCGATGTGGCAAATGAAAATTTCTGAGTTGTCTGGTGGGCAAAATACTCGCTTGGCACTTGCTAAAATGTTGCTTGAAAAGCCTGAACTTCTTGTACTTGACGAACCAACTAACCACTTGGACATTGAAACCATTGCTTGGCTTGAAAATTACTTGGTCAACTACCAAGGCGCTTTGATTATTGTCAGTCACGACCGTTACTTCCTAGATAAAGTGGCAACGATTACGCTTGATTTGACAAAACATTCGCTTGACCGTTATGTCGGTAATTACTCAAAATTCATGGACTTGAAGGCTGAGAAATTAGCTCTTGAAGCTAAAAATTACGAAAAACAAGCTAAGGAAATTGCTAAGTTGGAAGACTTTGTGCAACGTAACCTTGTTCGTGCTTCAACGACAAAACGTGCCCAAGCCCGCCGCAAACAATTAGAAAAAATGGAGCGCTTGGACAAGCCATCGGCTGGACAAAAATCTGCCAACATGACTTTCCACGCTGACAAGGTGTCAGGAAATGTCGTCTTGACAGTTGCTGATGCGGCAATTGGTTATGATGACCAAATTTTGTCTGAACCAATCAATATTGATGTCAAGAAATTTGATGCCATTGCCATAGTTGGACCAAATGGTATTGGAAAATCAACTTTGATTAAATCAATCGTTGGTCAGATTCCATTTATCAAAGGAACATCAACTTACGGTGCCAACGTAGAAGTGGGTTACTATGACCAAACACAATCAAACTTGACTCATACCAATACTGTACTTGATGAGCTTTGGAATGATTTCTCAACAACACCAGAAGTTGAAATTAGAAATCGTCTTGGTGCTTTCTTATTCTCAGGTGATGACGTTAAAAAATCTGTCAGCATGCTTTCAGGTGGCGAACGAGCTCGTCTTTTGTTAGCAAAATTGTCAATGCAAAACAACAATTTCCTTATCCTTGACGAACCAACCAACCACTTGGATATTGACAGTAAGGAAGTTCTGGAAGATGCCTTGATTGATTTTGATGGCACGCTTTTATTTGTCAGCCACGACCGTTATTTCATTAACCGTGTAGCGACAAAAGTGCTTGAAATCTCCGAAGAGGGTTCAACACTTTACCTTGGTGATTACGATTATTACCTTGAGAAAAAAGCAGAGCTGGAAGAATTAGCTCGCTTGAAAGCTGAAGAAGCACAAGAAAAAATAACAGTTGTCGTTGAAAAAGCGCCAGCTAATGATTATCAAGCGCAAAAAGCAAATCAAAAAGAACTTCGTAAACTCACACGCCGAATCACTGAAATTGAAAATCAATTAGAAGAAATTGAAGCGCGAGAAGAAGAACTCAACCAAGCCATGCTTGCTACAAACGAAGCAAGTGAGTTGATTGATTTGCAAAAAGAACTCGATGAACTAACTGAACAACAGGAAAATCTCATGCTTGAATGGGAAGAACTCAGCGAAAAGGTTGAGGGTTAAAATACTAGTAATCTCGGCAGAAATGTCGGGATTTTTTGTTTTAAAAAATCAATAGCAGGCTATTGATTTTTGTCTTTAAAGTTTTATAATAGTCTTGGAAATAAAATGAAATGTTTAGCAAATCTTAGAGAGTGCCTGCTGGTTTTGAGTGGCATTTTTTGAAATTACTTTTTTATTGTTGGAGGTTACTATGAATCCTAAAAATGCTCCATACGGTTGGCTTGTTAAGCGAATCGCGCATCGTTTGGAACAAAATATGAACAATTTCTTAAAACCTTATAACATTACGATTATGCAATCTTGGGTTTTGCTGTATTTAAAAGACACCAAGGAATGCTGTACTTATAAGGAATTGGAAAAAGAATTCGAAGTGTCACAACCAACTATGGCGGGAATTATTTCGCGTTTGGAACAAAAAGAGTTGGTTACTAAGGTTCAGGATGACAAGGACAAGCGTGTCAAGAAAGTGCGCATTTCTGATAAAGGGCTTGATTTAATTGTACTTGTATGTGATCATTTGCAGGAATCCGAAGACGATATTATCAGAGGCTTTTCTGATAAAGATCAAGAAACATTTCACTCTTTGCTCGAGAGAGCTTATTATAATGTTGTAGAAAGAGGTGACGAGAATGATTAAAACCCTTTTAGCTCAAGTCAAGGAGTATAAGACGCCATCTTTACTTGCTCCTTTGTGTGCAGCTTTAGAGGTTTTCTTCGATATGTCAGTCCCTTTTGTTATTGCTAAGTTAATTGACCAAGGGGTACAAGCTGGGAACTTGGCTGTTGCCATGAAGTATGGTATCTTGATGTTGGTTCTTGCCACATGTGGTTTAACAACTGGTTTCTTGGCTGGTAAATTCGCTGCGCAAGCCTCAGCAGGATTTGCCGCTAATTTGCGTGAAGGAATGTATGATAATATTCAAACCTTTGCCTTTTCAAATATTGATAAATACAGTACAGCTGGTCTTGTCACTCGTATGACAACAGACGTTACAAATGTGCAAAATGCTTATCAAATGATTATTCGTATCGTTGTGCGTGCACCACTGACAATCGTTGTTAGTATGATTATGTGTTTTGTGGTAGACCAACGTTTGAGTTTGATTTTCCTTGCGGCTGTCTTGATTTTGGGAGCATCGCTTCTATTTATCATGCGTAAGGCTATGACAACTTTCAATTACGTTTTCCGTAAATACGATGATTTGAATGCTAGTGTTCAGGAAAATATTTCTGCCATTCGTGTGGTTAAAGCATTTGTACGTGAAAAATATGAAAATAAAAAATTCACGAAGGCTGCTGAAAATATTTACCGTTTATTTGTTAAAGCTGAGAAAATCATCATTTTCAACGTGCCAGTTATGATGTTTATCATCTTTGGTTGTATTATCTGCTTATCATGGTTTGGAGCACAATTCATCGTTGGTGGTACACTGACAACGGGTGAATTGACATCCCTAATGTCTTACATCTTTGCCATGATGATGTCTCTTATGATGTTGTCAATGATTATGGTTATGGTTTCAATGAGTACAGCCAGTGCCGAACGTATTGCAGAAGTGCTTAATGAAAAAGCTGATATCGTGAACCCTGAAAATCCATTGATGGAAGTTCTTGATGGAAGCATTGACTTTGATCATGTGCATTTTTCATATAAACATGGTAATGGTGAAGAAGTTCTTTCTGATATTGACCTTAGTGTGAAATCCGGCGAAATCATCGGTGTTATTGGTGGCACAGGTTCAGGTAAGACATCATTTGCTAACTTGATTTCTCGTCTTTATGATGTGGATGCAGGGTCAGTCAAAGTTGGTGGACACGATGTTCGCGAATACGATTTGGAAGTTCTTCGTGACCAAGTAGCTGTAGTGCTTCAAAAAAATGTCCTTTTCTCAGGAACTATTCTTGATAACCTTCGTTGGGGGAATGAAAATGCGACTGACGAAGAATGTATGGAAGCTTGTCGCCAAGCTTGTGCAGACGAATTTATCGAACGTTTCCCTGACAAATACAATACATGGATTGAACAAGGGGGAAGCAATGTCTCTGGTGGTCAAAAACAACGTCTTTGTATCGCCCGTGCATTGCTTAAAAAACCAAAAGTTTTGATTTTGGATGATTCAACAAGTGCTGTTGATACTGCCACAGATGCCAATATCCGTCGTTCATTTGAAGAAACAATTCCAGGAACAACAAAAATCATCATTGCTCAACGTATTTCAAGTGTGCAACACGCTGATAAAATTTTGGTTCTTGATGATGGTAAAATCTCAGGCTTTGCTAGCCACGATGAGTTACTACAAACAAACGCTATCTACCGTGAAATCAATGAGGTTCAACAACAAGGTAGCAGTGATTTTGATGAGGAAGGAGGTAATAACTAATGGCTCAACCTAAAAAAGAAGTGAACAAACAAGTCACACTAAAACGTGTTTTGGCTTATGTGATTAAGAATTATAAATGGCGTTTCATGGCTGTTTTCGTCTTGATTTTGATTGCTGCGCTTTGTATGGTTCGTTTTAGTTTGTTCATGCAAACCTTGATTGATAGTTATGTTACACCTCTTTTAGCTGCAAAAAATCCTGACTTTTCTGGTTTAGCGCATGCTATTTTCCAACTAATCATTATTGGGATTATTGGGGTAGCAAGTACTTACACTTATAACCGTTTGATGGTTTATGTGGGGCAAGGAACAATGCGTCGTATTCGTATTGATCTCTTTACGCACATGGAAAGCTTGCCAATCAAGTACTTTGATACGCATGCTCACGGGGACATCATGTCAATCTATACCAACGATGTTGATACCCTTCGTCAATTGATTGGACAAAGTATCCCGCAAGTGGTCAACTCAAGCTTTTCGATTTTGACAACTTTTGTCAGCATGTTAGTTCTAAATGTGCCATTGTCAGCCATGTCAGTCTTCATGGTTATTGTTTTGCTTTATGTGGCTCGTAAAATCGCTGCGCAATCTTCAAAATATTTCCATGACCAACAAAATGACCTCGGTCGTGTTAATGGTTTCATCGAAGAAATGATGGATGGTCAAAAAGTTGTTAAAGTTTTTAACCATGAAGAACGTGCTAAGGAAGATTTCCGAAAACTTAACCAAGAACTTCGTGAATCAGCTACAAATGCCAATATCTTTGCGAATATCTTGATGCCAGTTTCTGCTAATATCGGTCACTTTTCATATGTTCTTTGCGCCATGCTTGGAGCAGTTCTTGCTCTTAATGGTTATGCTGGTTTGACTTTGGGGACTTTGGTTTCTTTCCTAGCATTAAACCGTGGTTTTACTAATCCGATTACTCAAATTAGCCAACAAATCAACTCTGTTGTTATGGCGATGGCAGGTGCTGACCGTGTCTTCCAACTGCTAGATGCAGAATCTGAATTGGATGAAGGTTACGTTGAATTGGTTAATGCCAAAGAAGACGCTGCTGGAAATCTGCAAGAAGTGAAAGAATCAACTGGTACTTGGGCTTGGAAACATCCACACGAAGATGGTACAGTGACTTATCATAAACAAGAAGGTCGTGTAACTTTCACAGATGTAACTTTTGGTTATAACGATGATAAGATGGTTTTACATGATATTAATTTATTTGCGGAACCTGGTCAAAAAATCGCTTTTGTAGGTTCAACTGGTGCGGGTAAAACAACCATTACAAACTTGATTAACCGTTTTTACGATATCCAAGAAGGTAAGATTCATTACGATGGTATTAACATTCGTAAAATCAAAAAAGCTGACCTTCGTCGTAGTTTAGGAATTGTATTGCAAGACACACACCTCTTTACAGGAACTGTTATGGATAACATCCGCTACGGACGTTTGAATGCTAGTGATGAAGAATGTATCGAAGCTGCCAAATTAGCTAATGCACATGATTTTATTAAACGCTTGCCAGAAGGTTATAATACCATTTTGACAGGTGACGGAAGCAATCTTTCTCAAGGACAACGTCAATTACTTGCTATTGCGCGTGCGGCAGTGGCTAATCCACCAGCCTTGATCCTTGATGAAGCAACTTCATCAATTGATACACGTACCGAAGTTCACGTTCAAGAAGGTATGGATGCTCTTATGAAGGGTCGTACAACCTTTGTCATTGCCCACCGCTTATCAACGGTTCGCAACGCTGATTGCATTATGGTTCTTGAACAAGGACGCATCATTGAACGTGGTAACCACGATGAATTAATCGCTCAAAAAGCCCGTTACTACCAACTCTACACAGGTAACGCCATTAGTGAATAACAGATTTAGACAATCTTTGGAAAATAGCAGAGCTGTTTTTCAAGGGTTGTTTTTTGTTAGCTTTTCAGAGTGATTTTCCATGTAAAACGTTTACTTTTATTTTTTGGCAACAATCACTTACGAAGAAAATTTTTTATGGTAGACTGAATCCTGTTGACTGTAAACTGGAGTTGATTGGAGAAGTGTTGGAGTAAAAAATCCATTCAGACACTATCCTAGCGGAGGACATGTTATTGTACGCCGACCTAGGTTGAGGGTTGATAAAAAATAAAATGAATGGAGAATAAAACACCTCGTAATTTTAAAGAAGCAATGGTATTTACGTGCTTGATGTGTGAAATGATGGTTTTCGGATTGAGTATGTGGAACTTATTCGTTGCAGGAGCTTTTTCTTGGAAACATGTCTTTTTAGGATTCATTCCAGGGTTTATCGTTGCTTTCATTTTAGATCCTTTAATCGTTGGTCCAAATTCTTTTTAACCATGTTTATTATTGGAACAGATACGTTTCTGATTTCCCCATTGCTAACGACTTTATCTAGTCTTTACCATATTGATACGTCAATTTCTGGTTGGATGGTTAGTGCTTATACTATAGGCTATGCCTTATTCGCTTTGGTTTCAGGGCTAATTTCAGATGGAAGGGACCGCAAGAAAGTGATGGTATATAGTTGTCTAGCTTTTACGATTTCAACCTTTTTATGTGGTTTTGCAAATTCATTTGCTTTGATGTTTTTGTTTCGTTTTTTAGCTGGAATCAGTGCTTCTTTTGTGACTTCTCAAGTTTGGGCATCAATTCCAGTGGTGGTTGAGAAAAAGAATATTGTTCAGGTAATGGGATATGCAACGGCTGGTTTATCTGTTTCTCAGATGGCAGGTGTTCCGATTGGTGGTTACCTTGCTGGAATTTCATGGCGTTCCCCATTCTTTACCATTTCAGCGGCTTCCTTGGTTTTATTGCTTCTTATTAATTTTTATATGCCAAAATTGGAAATTGGAAAGGGTCATAAAATCTCCTTTACAAGTGCTTATAAAAATATTTTGACTAATAAAAAATCTGTATCTTATCTTTTAGCTTGTTTTGTCTTTCAGACAGGGTCATTTACAGCAATCACGTTTATTGCGACTTGGTATAATCATAGTTTTGGTTTGTCTTTAGCTAATATTAGCACAGCGATTATTGCTATTGGAGCAGGTAATCTTGCAGGTTCGCTTTTTGGTAGTCATATTGTTAAGCGTTTTGGTTTACAAAAAACATTTAAAACAGAATTGACGACAATTGTTATTCTTTACTTGGTTTTATTACTTGTTCACCATTTTTGGGTAGCAGAGGTGTTATTGACCATTATTTATGTGAACAATGGATTTATTTTCCCATTATTTATGACAACATTGCAAAGTACTGTAGAAAATGCTCGAAGTACGATTTCATCATTATCAAATGCCGTGATGTATTTAGGAGAAACCATTGCGAGTATCGTTGGTGGTGTTTTATTTGAACAATTTGCAGGATTTTCTGGCATTGCTGTTTTTGCAGCAGTAATGATCGCCCTTTCGTTACTATTGTATTATCAAGCAGGAGCCTTTAAGAAGGTTGATAATTAATGGTTCTTTGTTGTAACAAGGTGGGCAAATGAAAAGAAATTTGAAAAAGGCTCTTAGTGATATTTTGTTTCAAAATACTGGATCAACTACTTCAATTTTAGAAGTGATAATGAATAAAACAGTTGAAGTAGAAATAATTCAAGAACGTATTATTTGCGATAGTAACTATTCTACTCAGTATAATTGGGGAGATTCTTTGGTTATGCGAGCTACAACATTAAAAGCTGGAGGTATTGACATCTCAAATAATATTGTTATTTATGATGCTGATAAAGTAAAGCAATTAGATGATTTTTGTGTTCAGAATTGTTTAATACCTATTGGTAAAATTTTTTCTGATTTAAGAAAGCCGGCATATTTAAGCAAATACTGTGATTTTTTTAATCTAACAACTACAAAGTATCCAGTAAAAGAGTACCAATTTATACATAATGGTAAAGTTTATTTTCATATTATTGAATTATATTTAGAAGATAATTTATTTGATATCTTGAATGGTACGTTAATAATTTAGACTATACTTCTAAAATAAAAAGACATCTTAGATATGTCAGTCTAAGGTGTTTTTGTACAAACTTGGAAATTCTGTTGAAAATGGTGTGAAAGGCTTGCTTGATTTACCTCAATGATTTTGAAAAGTAGTATAATGGCTTTAAGGACGTGAAACCGTTTTTAGAAATTGAGGAACAAGTTATGAGTAATCGAACAAATGAAAAAAATGTTCAACTTGACCTTGAAACTTACGCAGCTAACGACGTTTACAAAGCCGCTGCTACGCAAAGCTCAGGCCTAAGTCATAAACAAGTCAAAGAACGTCAAAAACAATATGGTCCAAATCGACTAAAAGAAGTCGAAAAAGAACCAGTCATTGTAACTTTTATTAGGAATTTTACAAGTCTTATGGCAATCCTTCTCTGGGTAGGAGGTGCTGTGGCGATTTTATCTCATAGCGTTGAACTCGGTCTTGCCATTTGGTTTGTTAATATTATTAACGGTGTTTTTAGTTTTGTTCAAGAATACCGTGCTAGCCAAGCAACCGAAGCTCTAAAAAAGATGCTTCCTTCTTATGCACGTGTCATTCGTGAAGGGCAAGAAGAAAAGGTACTTGCTGAAGAGTTGGTGCCTGGTGACCTTGTTTTGATTGAAGAAGGTGACCGTATCTCTGCAGATGGTCGTGTTATTTTTGCTACAGATTTTCAGGTCAATCAATCTGCCCTAACAGGTGAATCAAATCCTGTCTATAAAAATAGTGATGCTGACACAGATGCTCAAAAAACAGCTCTTGAATACGACAATATGGTCTTTGCAGGTACAACTGTTTCATTGGGTTCAGCCAAGATGATTGTCTCAGCGACTGGTATGGCAACCCAATTTGGACAAATTGCTCACTTGACAGAAAATATGGCTGATGATAAAAGCCCGCTTCAAAAAGAATTAGACCATTTGACCAAACAAATTTCAGTTATTGCAATTACTGTTGGGGTTATTTTCTTTATCGCAGCGGCACTTTTTGTTCACCAACCATTTGCAAAAGCCTTTATTTTCGCACTTGGTATGATCGTCGCCTTTATCCCAGAAGGATTGCTTCCGACAGTTACTCTTTCTTTGGCAATGGCTGTGCAACGCATGGCAAAATCAAACGCCTTGGTTAAAAAATTATCATCAGTTGAAACTTTGGGAGCAACTTCGGTTATTTGTTCGGATAAGACAGGGACATTGACCCAAAATGCCATGACGGTTAATCACCTCTGGCAAGTATCTGATCAGTATGATGTGACAGGACTAGGCTATGCTGCTGAAGGAGATATTCGCAAAAGTGGTGGTAAGAAAGCTGCGCTTATCGAAAGTCAACCGCTTGAACACCTTGTCCGCTTTGCTCACCTCTGCAGTAATGCACAAGTTTTGCCACCTAATGACGAAAATGCTTCGTACACTGTCCTTGGTGACCCGACTGAAGCTTGCTTGAATGTCTTGGCTGAAAAAGCAGGTCTAACCCTTGAAAAAAACAAGTCTTGGGGACCACGCTTGAAAGAATTGCCTTTTGATTCAGTGCGCAAGCGCATGACGACTGTTAACCAAGTTGACAGCTTAGTCGATGGCAGTTCTTTGGTGTCCATCACCAAAGGTTCTCCAAAAGAAATGGTAGAGCTCTGCCATTTTTACAAAGACCAAAAAGGTATTCATGAAATGACGGCAGACGTTCAAGCGAGAATCTTAGCTGCCAATGATGATTTTGCTAAGGATGGTTTGCGGGTTTTGGCACTTGCTTATCGGACCTTGGAAAGTGAACGATTGACTCAAGAAGAACAATGGACGAAAGAAACTCTAGAACACAATATGATCTTTCTTGGCTTGATTGCTATGAGTGATCCTCCTCGGGAAGGTGTGCGTGAGGCGGTTGAAAAGTGTCACCGTGCAAGTATTCGTATTATCATGGTGACAGGTGACTACGGTTTGACAGCGCTCAGTATCGCTAAGAAAATCGGTATTGTTCGTGGTGACGATGCGCGTGTTGTGACTGGCTTAGAGTTGGAAAAGATGTCTGATGAAGCCTTAAAAGAAGCGCTCAAAGGCGAAATTGTCTTTGCGCGTGTGGCACCGGAGCAAAAATATCGAGTTGTATCAGCTCTTCAAGAATTGGGTGAAGTTGTCGCTGTGACAGGAGATGGAGTTAACGATGCTCCTGCCCTTAAAAAAGCAGATATTGGTGTCGCTATGGGGATTACAGGTACAGATGTCGCAAAAGAATCGGCAGATATGATTTTGACGGATGACCATTTTGCATCTATCGTTAAAGCGGTTGAAGAAGGGCGTGCGGTTTTCCACAATATCAAGAAATTCTTGACTTATATCTTTAACTCAAATACTCCAGAAGCCGTCCCGTCAGCATTCTTCCTATTATCACGTGGCTTTGTCCCACTTCCTTTGACTGTTATGCAAATTCTAGCTGTCGATTTGGGGACTGACATGATTCCAGCACTTGGCTTGGGAGTTGAACCACCAGAACCAGGTGTGATGAACCAACCACCTCGCAAATTGACTGACCGTTTGCTGGATAAGAAATTGCTGATAAAAGCTTTTCTATGGTATGGTTTGATTGAATCATCTCTTGCTATGGGTGCATTCTTTATCACTTATCTACTTCATAATGGAAACTTAGCGGTGCTTGCAGGTTCAGGTCAATTGTACCAAGAAGCGACAACCATGACCTTGGGTGCTATTATCTTCTGTCAAATCGGTATGGTCATGAACAGCAGAACCTCTGACCAATCCATTCGCAAGTTGCAATTATTTGGTAATCCTTTGATTAATATCGGTTTAGTTGTTGAATTGATTATTTTTGTGACTCTGGTATATTTGCCTGTTTTTCATGATTTGTTCAACACAGCAAGTCTTGGTGTTTGGCACTGGCTTTACCTTATGCTCTGCCCATTCGTCATCGTAGGACTTGAAGAATGGCGTAAGAGACTTATGCGAAAGTAAGCTTATTTGGGGTGTCTGTCTTTTCCTTGACACTTTCTGAAAATCTTTGTAAAATTCAAGAGAGTTAGGGGAGAATAATGGCGACAATTAATGACTATTTAGATCACAACAAAAATCGTTCTTTTGAAGATTTTGCCTTTAATGAAGCAGATATTCTATGCTTGAATGAGCTTGGTTATTTCTGTTTTGAGGAGTTAGATGCATCGATTGATTTTTCAAAAGAAGTGAATCTTCACGAGGTCTTAATGCCTTACGTAACAGGTGAAAAACTCTTTAATCATAGTTTTTTAGTGACTGAAGAGCGCGTTAAGCTTTTGCAGAAAGTTGTGGCTTCAAAACGTTTTGTAAATTTGAATTTGTCTGATTATGTCAATGATGTTGATGCGGAATACGAAAGACAGTTTTCAGCTATGGTCTTTACTTTACCTGAAATTAATCATCATCAGCTGGTTTTTCGCGGGACAGATGATACCATGATTGGCTGGAAAGAGGATTTTAAACTGACCTATGTTCAAGAAATTCCTGCTCATCGTGCGGCTGTGGCTTATCTTGAAGCTTACCTTGAAAAATACGCTGGTAAGGTGACCGTTAGCGGGCATTCTAAAGGTGGAAATTTGGCCCTTTATGCCGTAGCTCATGTTAATGACCTGCTTCGTGAACAAATCGAAAAAGTCTATATGCTTGATGCACCCGGTTTGCAAGAAAAAGGCCTTGAAAGTGATAGCTATAAGGCGATTCGCGGGCGCGTGACGGTGATTCGACCAGAAGAGTCTATCGTTGGCATTATGCTCTACAACGACATTGACCCGATTGTAGTTAAGAGTAATGCTTCAGGCATCATGCAGCATGCCGTTACGTCGTGGCAATTTAATGAAGAAACAGGTGAGCTAATCTTAGCTGAGCGCCAAACTGATTTAAGCCAAAATCTTGAGAAGACTTTCAAGCAATGGATGAAGGAATTGTCTAGTCAAGAATTGAAAATACTTTTTGACATTCTCTTTGATACCTTGATGTCAAGCGGCATTCATAGCATCAATGACGTCACAATCGACCGAGAATTTGGTGCCAAATTAGCTACAAGCATTGCTTCCTTTTATTCTATCGGAACAGAGAAAAAGCTCTTACTAGCTAAATCAGCTAAATTATTTTTGCAAGCTTTTGTTGGACACAGTCGCTTGGGTAACTTTAGTAGAGATAAGATAAATTTGTCGTTACCTGATTTCAATAGTCTTTTGTCACGTTTAGATAAGAAGAAATAAGAATAAAAAACTTGGGCTTTCCCAAGTTTTTTTGTGCGATTTGCTTGACTTGGAGTTCACTCTAAGGTATATACTGTGTTAGAAAGATGAGAGGAGATGAGTTATGAATATCAAAAAAGTCAGTGAGCAAACGGGTGTTTCAGCAGATACTATCCGCTATTATGAGCGTATTGGCTTGTTGCCACGAGTGTGCCGAAATAAATCTGGTGTCAGGGATTTTTCTGAACAAGATATTGCTGCTCTTGAATTTATTCGTTGTTTTAGAAGTGCTGGCATGAGCGTAGAATCTTTGATTGAATACATGAGTTTGGTTGAAGAAGGTGAAGGCACGGAAAAAGCACGGATGAAAATTTTAGAAGAAGAACGTGAAAAATTGATTTCCCGCATTGCTGAACTCCAAGCTGCCAAAGAACGACTAGATTATAAAATTGAGAATTATAAAAATATCATTTTGAAAAAAGAAGAGAGTCTTTTTGAAGAAGGAACAGCTGATTAAGCGTTTAGAAAAGAGGATTCGACATGACAATTAAACAAACCGCAGGACGTGACCGATTGGGTGAATTTGCACCAGATTTTGCGCATTTTAATGATGACGTGCTTTTTGGTGAGAACTGGAATAGTAGCGATATTGACCTTAAAACACGTTGTATCATCACGGTTGTAGCACTTATGTCATCTGGTATCACTGACAGTCCTCTTGTTTATCATTTACAAAATGCTAAGAACAATGGTGTCAGTAAAGTTGAGATTGCTGCTGTTATCACACATGTAGCTTTCTACGCAGGTTGGCCAAAAGCTTGGGCAGTCTTCAACCTTGCAAAAGAAGTTTAGAACGAAGATTAAGTGAGGGAGAAATCGATGACAGATAAAGAACTTTTTGATAGAGAAAATATCTTTGGAAAAGGTCAAGCAAATGACGCATACGCACCATATTTTGATGGCAATTCTTTCCTCAATCCCTTAGTTGATGCGGATTCACCACTTTTTCTAGCAAATGTGACCTTTGAACCGGGTTGTAGAAATCACTGGCATATTCACAAGGCTGACAAAGGCGGTGGTCAAATTCTGATTTGTACCGCAGGTCAAGGTTGGTATCAAGAAGAAGGTAAGAAAGCTGTCAGTCTTGAACCGGGTAAAGTCATTGTGATTCCAGCCAATACAAAACACTGGCACGGTGCTAAGAAAGACTCATGGTTTAGCCATATTTCGCTAGAAGTCCCAGGTGAAAATACCTCAAACACTTGGTTAGAAGCAGTAAGCGAAGAAGATTATAGCAACCTATAAAATCTAATTAACCTTTTACTCCTAAAAGCAAAAACCAATCCATCTAGTAATAACGTCCAAGAAACAGCTTGGGCGTTTTTTGATATTACTTATCGTGACAATTTCTTTTGACCATGTTAAACTAGAAATCATGATGCAAATGAAACACACGAGATTGGTGCAGACTGGCAAGTTTTTAAAACTCTTCAAAAACGACACTCAATACACCACACCGATTTTTAGAATAGACCAGAAACGAAAAAATTTACAATTTGTCATTGTCTTCAAGTTAGAAGATGATGATTTTTATGTCCTTAATCGCTCTGAAAAAGGTTATAGCAAGGATTTAAAACGTATTAAGGTGTTTGCAACATCGATGCTTTACAATGCCATGATGTCTGTCCCAATTAAGGCGCGTGAGACGATTCAGATTTTGCAGGTACCAAGTGATAAAAAGTTGCTGAAGGCTTACGTGACCTATTACGATAAGGCAAGCATTGATTGGTTGTGCTTTGGCAAGAAAGCCAACCTAGACGATGTTTATGATCCCTTTCGTGATGCGCACTCGGCGCTTTTTCACTCAGATGATTCTGACAATGCCATATCTTATGATGATTATCAGGGTATTCAGGATTTCCATCCTTTTTCACTTTTAGATAATCAAGCCGTTGCTACTCCATGTTTTTACCAAGACCCGAAAAAAAAACAAGCAAATTGCTCTGCAATTGATGGGCTGGTATTATCATGGGCAGCAGCTCAAAATCAGTTGGAAACCCGACAATCAGCACAATGCACGCTGGCGCTCGTCGGTTGTAGCGATTGACCGAAAGACTCGCCGTTATTTTTTTCAAGGAAATATTTATCAAGAAAAAGGAACTGACCCCGTCTTTTTAGAGAATCTTTTATTTGATTGTGATTTGAAAAATAGCAGAGCAGCAAAAGCAGAATTTGACAGATTTATTCAAGAGATAAAAGAACAAGAGCGCGAGGCTTTGCTAAAGCTGCGCTGACAATCAAAGAGGTTTTTGAGTCCGCTTTTTATTTGTGCTATAATATTTTCTGACTGAAAACAATATTAGAAAGTATGAAAATGACAGATATTGACATTGAACGTTATCATGAACTAGCTCAACAAAAACAAAAAGAACACCGCAAATTTTTAGCAACACTCAAGAAAAAAGCTCCTAAAAATCTTGATAAAATTACTCAAGAAATTCACACAGAAGTTTTTAACGAGATTGATTGCACAAAATGTGCTAACTGCTGCAAAAGCTTAGGTCCTCTGTTTACAGAAGCAGATATCACACGCATTTCAAAAGTCTTTCGCATGAAACTTGGCGTATTTGAAGACATGTACCTTCGTGTCGATGAAGACGGCGACAAAGTCTTTCAATCAATGCCTTGTCCATTTTTAGGCGATGACAACCTTTGCACCATTTACGACGTTCGACCAAAAGCATGCCGTGAATTTCCGCACACAGACCGCAAAAAAATCTATCAAATTAATAACCTAACCATCAAAAACACCCTTTTCTGCCCCGCAGCCTACCTCTTTGTTGAAAAACTCAAAGAACGATTGGAAGGAAAATAAAGATTTAGAAAGCATCTCATTTTGAGGTGCTTTTTTCCTATCCCTTACTACGTCTGGTTTTTCATGAAAGCGGTAAAATTTACAATCAAATTAATGTACTTTATTTGAAAATAATAGTAAGCTTACAGTATTCGAAATAGAGGAGGGCAGTTATGTTTTTAGCATGGAATGAAATGAAACACTCGAAGCTGCGTTATGGATTAGTGGTTGGAGTGATTTTCTTGATTGCTTACTTGGTCTTTTTCCTAACGGGTTTGGCTAATGGTTTAGCCCAGACCAATCGCTCGGCGGTTGATTCTTGGAAATCTGATTATGTCATTTTAAATGAGCAAGCTAATAAAAATCTGCGCATGTCACGCTTTTCAGTCGACTTAAAAAATGATGTTAACGCTGATAAAATGGCAGAATTGACACAAGCTTCTACGACAATTAAAGACAAGGGAAAAAATAAAATTAATGTCAATTTATTCGCGATTAAGCAGGATGAATTTCTACGTCCGAAGTTGAGTGAAGGAAGGCTTTTCTCAAAAACAGGAGAAGTCGTCGCTGATAGTAGCTTAAAAAAATCATATCAATTAAAAATTGGTGATAAAATTACTCTTGGAGATAGTACTAAAAAGCTAACTATTACTGGTTTTACAGATAATGCGAGCTTTAATGTTCAGCCAGTCCTTTACATGACAAAAGAAACACTGGCAAGCGTCCTTGCGGATAATGCTCAAGTAAATACAATCAGTGCTCTAGTGATTCGTGGCAAGGTAAATCAGGTTCCTAAAGAGCTTGAGAGCATGACCACATCAACGTTTATTGAAAATCTTCCAGGTTATAAAGCTCAGAATCTGACTTTTTCCTTTATGATTGGCTTTTTGATTGTGATAGCAGCGATTGTCATTGGAATATTCATCTATATTTTGACACTGCAGAAAAAAGCAATCTTTGGTGTTTTAAAAGCGCAAGGTATTTCTAACGGCTATCTATCACGGATGGTTTTCGCACAGACCTTCATTTTAGCCATATTAGCGGTTAGTCTCGGCTTAGCGGTAACCCTGCTCAGTGCCGTTTTTCTACCAACATCAGTTCCGTTTCAGGTAAATTCACTCTTTTTTGCAGGAATCAGTGTGCTGATGGTTCTTATTGCCGTTTTTGGTGCACTTTTCTCAGTGGTAAGCATTGTCAAAGTTGACCCTTTAAAGGCAATCGGTTAGGAGATAATTATGACAGCAATTGAATTAATCAATATCAAAAAATATTTCAAAGATGGTCCAGATCAAATTGAAGCTCTGAAAGAGACAAATTTGACGATTAATAAAGGTGAATTTGTTGCCGTTATTGGCCCGTCAGGTTCTGGAAAAAGTACTTTTTTGACCATTATTGGTGGCCTGCAATCACCGTCACAAGGTGAAGTGAGATTGAACGGCCAAGCTTTTAGCCAGAAAAAAGAAAAAGCGCGTGCTAAGATGCGTTTTGACCAGATTGGCTTTATCTTGCAAGCTTCCAACCTAGTACCCTTTTTAAAAATCAAAGATCAGCTACGCTTGGTTGACAAGGTTGATAAGAAAAAACAGCGCGAATCGATTGACAGCCTTTTTGACCAGCTGGGTATTGCCAGTATCGCAGACAAATATCCTGAGGAAATTTCTGGTGGGCAAAGGCAACGAGTGGCGATAGCCAGAGCCTTGTATAATGACCCAACGATTATCTTGGCTGATGAGCCAACAGCGAGTTTGGACACTGAAAAAGCCATGGAAGTTGTCAAAATTCTAGCCGACGAGGCCAAAGAAAAGAATAAAGCAGTCTTAATGGTTACGCACGACAGACGTTTAGTCTCTTATTGTGACCGATTGTTGGTCATGGAAGACGGCGTTTTACGAGAAGAAGAGATTGCTGCTTATCAGTAGTAATTTGTCTTGAGATGCGATGTGTGATATAATGAGGTCAAATCTTACCGATTTAAAAAAGGGTCGTTAGTAAAGGAGACGTCATGATTACTTTTTTCTTACAAATGCGTCGGACATTGCGTGTCCTGTGGTCAATCTTTAAGGATGATGAAACCAGAGGAATTGCAGGTGTCACTGCTGTTTTATTGCTCAGTGGGACACTTTTTTATGCAAATGTAGAACATTTTACTTATTTGGATGCCCTTTATTTTTCATTTACAACTTTAACAACGATTGGCTACGGGGATATTTATCCCGTTACAGCAGCTGGAAAGATTTTTACCATGATGTATTCAGTTGTCGGATTAGGGGTTATGGGGAGTTTTCTAGCTGTTGTGGTTAAAAAATTGGGTCAATTGGATAAAAAAAAGTGAGAGAAGACCTGTGATTTATCGTGATTTATTGTTTGATTTGGACCATACTTTGCTTGATTTTAACGCGGCAGAAGATGTTGCTCTGACAGAACTTTTGACAGAGGCGCACGTGGATGATATTGAAACTTACAAAGAAGTTTATATTCCCATGAATCGTAAACTTTGGAATGATTTAAGTTTGAAAAAGATTACCAAAAAAGAATTGGTTGACACCCGTTTTTCTCGTTTATTTGCGCATTTTGGACATGAGGTTGATGGACATGCCTTTGCTATGCGCTATCAAGATTTTCTTAGCCAACAAGGTCAGACTCTTCCTGGGGCAGATCAGTTGTTAGACCAGCTAAATCAAGAAGGTTACCGCATTTTTGGTGCAACAAATGGCATTACCAAGATTCAAACTGGTCGCATGGCTAATTCAGGGATTAAAGATTATTTTGAACACGTCTTTATCTCTGACGAAGTTGGTTATCAAAAGCCAGATAAAGGCTTTTATGACGCCATTTCTGGAGCCATTTCACGATTTAATCAGGAAAAAGCTTTGATGATTGGTGATAATTTGCTGGCGGATATTCAAGGTGGCAATAATGCTGGCATCGATACTGTCTGGTATAACCCAGATAAAAAAATCAATCACACCGTAGCTAACCCAACCTACACCGTCCATAACTATCAAGAATTGCTAAAATTATTACGATAAAGATAAAAGCTAGAAGTTTTAACTTCTAGCTTTTATCTTTAATAATCGATTTTACGTTCTTCTGTGATAAGTTTAGCCATTTGTTCGGGGTTAATAATTTGAATCTGATGGCCAGTTTTTTCAATCATTTCTTCAGCGCGAAGTGATTTTACCATTCGTGCAATAGTCACTGAGTGCATGCCTAGGTAGCAGGCGATTTCTTGATAGGTAAAGAAGGTATTTAAAGCTAAATGACCTGATTCACATGGCTCAGCTTGGTCAAGTAAGAAGCGGCAGAATTGGACCAAAGCAGGTTCATTTTTACTGCTGTGAAAATGTTCCATGAGATAAATATGATTTTCGGTCAATGTATTTAACATCAAGCTAACAACTGATGGAAATCCTAGCAAGTCTTGAAATTGACGATTAGAAATGCGGTAAGCCACGCAAGGCGTTTTGGCAACAATTGAAAAAGATTTTTTCCCATAATAGTTCAAATGCAGATTGTTCATCAATGGAACAAAGCCGACAAATTGTCGCTTTTTAAAGTATAGATAAGTTGTTTCTTTGCCATCACAAGAAATAGATGAAAGAGCACAGATGCCTGAAGATAGAATATAAATATCACTGCTTGTTTCGCCAGTGACGGACTGTGCGAGATTATCTCCCTTTTTAAAGGTCACACGTTCACCGTATTGATAAAGTTCTGTAATATCTAGTGTAGAGTGCATAATTACCCTTTCTAAAATTAACATAGGCTATATAACTATATAGTTTACGTTAAAAAAGCGTTTTTATCAAGCCAAAAAATCAGAAAAAGAGCTTAAAAATATCTTGATAATGATTTTTAAAATGACTATTTTTGCGCCAAATAAAGGTAAAATCATGACTTATGGCAGAAATATCCAAATTAATTTTTTGGAGTTTACCTGCAGAAATTTCTTTTTGAACCACGCTTTGATAAACAAAACTAATTCCCAGATTTTTTTGGACCAGCTCGCAAATGGTATTTAGATTACCAATTTCAGTGATTTTATGGAAATCAGAAATGGTTAGATTGGCTTCTTTGAGCATGATTTCAAGTATTTCACGGGTACCTGACCCTTGCTCGCGTACGATGATAGGATAGGCTAGTAGGTCTTCTAAAGAATAGCTTCCGCTTGCTAGGGGTGAGTCGGGAGAAGCGACCGCGATGAAAGATTCTGTGCGATAAGGCAGAAAATCGTATTTTTCTTTTGAAAAGAAACCTTCGATCAAGGCAAAATCAATCTGTCCATTATCAATAGCTTTTAACAGTGTCTCGGTATTATCCACCAGCATTTTGACTTGGAAATTCGGGTGATTTGCCAAAATATCCACTAAAGAATCGGTCAAAACATACTCGCCAATGGTTAAAGTAGCCCCAAAATTTAGCGGCTGTAAATCTTGCTTGAGCTGTGTCTTGAAATGCTTAATATCTGTGTCCATAGTCGTCAGCAAATCAAGCAATTCTTTGCCACTTTGTGTCAGCTGACATTGCTTGCCAGAAAAGGTAAAAAGCTTAGTTTGATACTCTGTCTCTAAAGTTTTGACATGCTTAGTGACTGCAGGTTGAGTGATATGCAATTCTTTAGCAGCTTGGGTAAAATTAAGCGTTTCGCAGACTTTCATAAAGGTAAAAACACGGTAATCAAGCATAATAATCTCCTATTATTTTTTTTTATTATATCATAATAAATCATAATTTTACATTATAACTTGTCCAGGTTATAATATTTTGTGAAAAGGAGTTTTTATTATGATGACAATTGAGAAAAAATTGCCGGGAATTATGTTTTGTGTGATTCTAGCTTTACCAGCCTGGTTTTTAGGGAATTTATTTCCACTTGTAGGAGCGCCAGTATTTGCAATTCTACTTGGGATGGTTATGGGGAATTTTCATAATAATCGCACCCAAACCACTGATGGTATTGCTTTTACATCAAAATATATTTTACAAGCGGCGGTTGTTTTATTAGGTTTTGGTTTAAACTTAACACAAGTTTTTAAAGTTGGGACACAGTCATTGCCAATTATTATTTCAACCATTGCAGTCTCGTTGGTTGTAGCGTTTTTATTGCAAAAATGGCTAAAATTGGATAGTAATATAGCAATCTTGGTTGGTGTTGGGTCATCTATTTGTGGTGGCTCAGCTATTGCCGCAACAGCACCAGTTATTAAAGCAAAAGATGAAGAAGTCGCAAAGAGTATTTCGGTTATCTTTCTTTTCAATATCTTAGCGGCACTAATTTTTCCAACGTTGGGAGAATTACTTCACCTATCTAACCAAGGTTTTGCGCTTTTTGCGGGAACAGCTGTCAATGATACGTCATCCGTTACGGCGACCGCGACAGCTTGGGATGCTGTTCACGGGTCAAATACCTTAGACGGTGCAACAATTGTGAAATTAACGCGCACATTGGCCATTATTCCGATTACTTTAGGACTGTCAATCTATAAAGCCTATCAAGATTCAAAAAATGGCAGAGCTAACCAAACGACTTTCCAATTGAAAAAAGCTTTTCCAATGTTTATTCTTTATTTCTTATTGGCTTCGATTGTCACGACAATTGTCAGCGGTTTAGGAATTGATACGGTTATTTTTGATAATCTTAAGACACTTTCAAAATTCTTTATTGTCATGGCAATGGGAGCTATTGGTCTTAACACGAATCCTATTAAACTTATTAAGACTGGTGGACAAGCTATTGGATTGGGAGCTACGTGTTGGATAGCTATCACCTGTGTCACTCTCTGGATGCAACATCTTCTAGGGATTTGGTAATGAAAATGTAGGAACAATGTTTGTGACTATTCAAGCATTGTTTTTCTTTTTTAAAAAATGATAGCGTTTACTTGAAATCGTTTCCTTAAGTGCTATAATGACCTTGAAAACCTTAGTTAAATTTTATAAATAAAGACTATTAATCTAATGGTTAACAGTTGTAAGGCATGGAATTTAGCAACGATAAAGGAGGAAAAGGTACGATGGCATATAAAACAACTTATCCTTATACAAACGAGATTCTTGCGACTTTTGACAATGCAACGGATGAAGCGTTAGAGGAAGCTTTGGCAAATGGGCATGCGCTTTATAAAAAGTGGCGTGCTGAAGGTGGCTTAGCAGAGCGAAAAGCTCAATTGCGTAAGATTGCTGAGCTGCTACGTCGTGACGTTGACAAATACGCTGAAGTCATGACAAAAGACATGGGAAAATTGTTCGTGGAAGCTAAAGGTGAAGTGGACCTCTGTGCAGAAATTGCTGATTACTATGCTGATAAGGCAGAAGAATTTTTGAAACCACGTCCACTTGAAAACATTAATGGTGATGCTTATTACATCAAGCAAGCGACAGGTGTTTTGGTAGCCGTTGAACCATGGAATTTCCCATTCTATCAAGTCATGCGCGTCTTTGCGCCAAACTTTATGATTGGAAATCCGATGATTTTGAAACATGCTTCAATCTGTCCAGCATCAGCACAAGCATTTGATGATTTGGTTTTGGAAGCAGGTGCACCAATTGGCGCATTCAAAAATCTCTTCCTTTCTTATGACCAAGTTTCCAAGGCTATCGCAGACCCACGTGTTGTTGGGGTTTGCTTGACTGGTTCTGAACGTGGTGGTGCTTCTATTGCAGCAGAAGCGGGAGCAAATTTGAAAAAATCATCTATGGAACTTGGGGGTAATGACGCCTTTATTATCCTAGAAGATGCTGATTTTGATTTGCTTGATAAGACCATTTTCTTTGCTCGTCTCTACAATGCTGGTCAAGTTTGTACCTCATCAAAACGTTTTGTCGTTGTTGGTCAAGAAAACTATGATAAATTCGTTGATATGGTAGTTAAACATTTCAAATCAGCTAAATGGGGTGACCCGATGGACCAAGCGACAACTTTAGCACCGTTGTCATCAGCAGCCGCAAAAGAAGAAGTGCTTGGTCAAATCAAATTAGCTAAGCAAAATGGTGCAACTGTGGTTTACGGTGATGAACCAATTGACCACCCCGGAAATTTTGTCATGCCAACTGTTTTGACAAATATCACCAAAGAAAATCCAATCTACAATCAGGAAATCTTTGGTCCAGTTGCTTCTATCTATAAAGTTGATACTGAAGAAGAAGCTATCGCGCTTGCCAATGATTCTAGCTATGGTCTTGGTGGTACCGTCTTTTCAGAAAATCTTAATCATGCCAAAGAAGTGGCTGCCAAGATTGAGACAGGGATGTCATTTATCAATTCTGGTTGGACATCACACCCAGAAATCCCATTTGGAGGCATTAAAAATTCAGGTTACGGTCGCGAATTAAGCGAACTCGGCTTTGATGCCTTTGTCAACGAACACCTTGTTTTCGTTCCAAATGATTAATTAACTCGCTCTCCTTTTATTTATATTTAAAATAGAAAACCGCAAACTAATTTAGCTTGCGGTTTTTGGATATGCTGAAAAAGTCTTATTTGTTAAATAACAGTTATGAAAAATCACGTAAATTTTTCCTTGGACCAGGATGTAGAATATTGTGATACTCACGTTTTCTTCGACGAACTGCCAGAATAGTAGCGATTGTATGCCCATGTTGTCGCACAAAGATAGGATATGATATCTAATAAATAATAGGGCACCTTGATAAAGAGATTCTGTCAGCGGATAACTACTGATAATGGCAATGACAGTTTCACTCTTCGATAAATCAATCTTGCCTTTATGTTATCAAAAAAAGCCAAATCCTAAAAATAAGAGGAACTTTTACCACAGCAATGCTAAAACGATTTTGTTATAATAGAGACATGAATGAACTGATTAAACATAAACTGGAACTATTGCCAGATAGCCCAGGATGCTATATACACAAGGATAAAAATGGCACGATTATTTATGTTGGTAAGGCAAAAAATCTGAAAAATCGTGTGCGTAGCTATTTTCATGGCAGCCATAATACCAAAACAGAACTTTTGGTTTCAGAAATAGAGGATTTTGAGTATATTGTCACAGGTTCCAATACCGAGGCGTTGCTTCTTGAAATCAATCTCATTCAAGAAAATATGCCAAAATACAATATCAAGCTCAAAGATGATAAATCCTATCCTTTCATCAAAATCACAACTAATGAGCAGTACCCACGTTTAATGATTACCCGCCAAATCAAAAAAGACGGTGCCATGTATTTTGGACCCTATCCTGACTCAGGAGCGGCAACGGAAATCAAACGCCTGTTAGACCGCATTTTTCCATTTAAGAAATGTACCAATCCTGCTAATAAAGTTTGTTTTTATTACCATTTGGGGCAATGTAAAGCACATACGATTTGTCATGTTGACCATGATTATTTTGTTGATATGGCGCACGATGTGAAAAATTTCCTTAATGGTCAAGACAATAAAATTGTTGACCAACTTAAAGATAAAATGCAAAAAGCGTCAGATTTAATGGAATTTGAACGTGCGGCAGAATATCGCGATTTACTGCAAGCTATCTCAACTTTACGCACGAAACAGCGTGTGATGAGCCAAGATATGATGGACCGTGATATTTTTGGTTACTACGTTGACAAAGGCTGGATGTGTGTGCAAGTATTTTTTGTTCGCCAAGGAAAACTCATTCAACGTGATGTTAATATGTTTCCTTATTATAATGACCCAGAAGAAGATTTTTTGACTTACATGGGGCAATTTTACCGTGACAATAAGCACTTTATTCCCAAAGAAATTTTTATTCCTAAAGAAATTGATGAAGACTTGGTCAAGGCGATTGTTGATACGAAAATCATCAAGCCCCAACGTGGTGAGAAGAAGCAGCTTGTTAACCTAGCTATCAAAAATGCACGTATGAGTTTGCAACAAAAATTTGATTTGCTTGAAAAAGATGTTAAGAAAACTTATGGCGCTGTTGAAAATATCGGCGAATTGCTTAACATTCCAAAGCCTGTTCGTATTGAAGCATTTGATAACTCAAATATTCAAGGAACAAGCCCTGTCGCTGCTATGGTGGTCTTTGTAAATGGAAAACCAAGTAAGAAAGATTATCGAAAATTCAAGATTAAAACGGTTGTCGGACCAGATGATTATGCCAGTATGCGCGAGGTCATCTATCGCCGTTATAGCCGTGTGCTGAAAGATGGCTTAGTGCCACCAGATTTGATTATCATCGATGGTGGTCAAGGTCAGGTCAATGTGGCGCGTGATGTTATTGAAAATAAACTCGGTCTTGATATTCCAATTGCTGGTCTGCAAAAAAATGATAAACACCAAACGCACGAATTATTATTTGGTGACCCCTTAGAAGTTGTTGAATTGCCACGAAATTCCGAAGAATTTTTCTTGTTACAACGTATCCAAGATGAGGTGCACCGTTTTGCTATTACCTTCCACCGTCAAGTGCGTAGTAAAAATTCATTCTCATCAAAACTTGATGGCATTGCTGGATTGGGACCAAAGCGCAAGCAATTACTCATGAAGCACTTTAAGAGCCTACCCAATATTCAAAAGGCTGATATAGACGACATTGTGAACTGTGGTATTCCACGAAATGTCGCGACTGCGATTAAAGCAAAATTAAGTGATGAGGAAGCGACCAATGCTAACCATTAAACCGATGACTGAAGAACTTGCTGTTTGCCAAGTCGAGGATTATTCACAAGTCAGTCTGGGAAATCCGTTTGTCGTTACTGGGGCAACAGATGACGAAAAATAACTTGTTTGTCCGATTGCTTTTGTCTCTGAAAATGCTTTGACAGTTGATAAGACTTGGTCAGCTTTCGAATTGAGGGTATTTTAGACTTTTCTTTGATTGGCATTTTATCGAAAATATCAAGTCTTTTAACAGAAAATAATATTAGTATTTTTGCCATTTCGACCTATAATACGGATTACGTTTTAACGAAAATAGTAGATTTCCAAAGAGCACTCTGATTCTTAGAAGAAGCAGGGGATCAAATTTAGGAATAATTTTTGCAAGAAACGAAAGGTACTTTTGAATATAAATAAGAGAATTTTATGAAAACTTTCTATTTCTGTTTGTAATCTTTTTTAAACTGTGCTAACATGGATAGGGATTTTTTAAGGAGATAAGCATGTTTAAGAATTTTAAGAAGAGCCTTTCTCATCTACGAGAAAAACGCTTTTGGCTACCAAGCCTTATGATAATGCTAGTTGCTTTTTTACTGATTCTTCCACAAATTATATCAAAAGGTGTTATTGTTGGTAGTGATTTTCTCTTTCACTACAATCGTTTCTATGAAACGGCTATGCAGATTAAGACTGGTAACTTCAGTTATTTTATATCCTTGTATGGCTTTTATAGCTCAGGGCGGATTGTTAATGCGTTATACGGTCCCTATTTTGCCTATTTTCAAGGTTTACTGGTTTTAATCAGTCGTAATTGGTACACGTATCAGTTAGTGTCACGCTTTTTGTTGAGTGTGATTGCAGGCTTTTCAATGTATCGATTAACACGTAGAGTAGCTGTCAAGCCTAAAATTTCTCTAGCCATTGCTATTTTTTACATGATGACTTTTTCTGTTCAATATTGGACATTTAGGCAAGGTTTTTCAAGTTGGGGAGCTGCTTTTATGCCGTGGTGCATGATTCCAGCGATTGATTTTGTAAAAACTAAAAAAGTAGGCGTGCTACGCTTAGCTGTTGCTGTCGCTTTGATGATGCAAGTTCATATGCTAAGCTGTTTCTTGCTTATTGTTTCTTATTTGCCGTTTTATTTGTACGGTTTTATCAAATCTCAAGAAAAGAAAACCATTATCATCAAAGGAATACAAGCTGTTTTACTGGCTCTTTTATTGACAACGAATGTCTGGGCTGCGCTTATTGACGTCGGGCGTAGTAATAATTTGGTTGAACCATTTATCAATTCAAAATTATATATTATGACGGTGAATCAACGTAGCATTCAATGGCTGATAACACCGTTACCTTTGCTACTTTTGGTGCTGTATCAATTGTATTTTTCATTCAGACATTGGCGCCATTTTGATATACTCTTGCGAGTTACAACAGGAACATTTTTCTTCTTTCTCGTTCTGTCAAGTAGCATTTTTCCTTGGTACAGTATTAATAAATTAAACCTTTCTTTAGTCAATTTAATTCAATTCCCGTTTCGCTTTTTTGTGCCCGCTACGGTGCTATTATTATTAGCAGTAGCGCTAGTTTTAGAGCGTTATTTTGATATCAAATGGTCCAGACTAGTGACAGCCGGAGCGATTTTGATTAATCTTTTCAGCCTTGCTCAGCTAACACATCTGCAACAAGAAAAGATTGTTGAATACTATACTGCTAAACACCCTATCAAAACTAAAAAACATACCTTTGTTTGGGGAAAGCCTGAGGGAGTTCGAGCTAGTTTTCACAGTTCAGATTTAGATGAACTGTTAAATTTAATCTCGAAATCAACACCAGACTATCTTCCTGCTGACAAATCAAACAAGGATAACAAATACGTTCTTTATGAAGAATTTGTCATTAGTCATACAGCTGCTTTTGACAAATCACAAGATGGCAATACTCTTATCTTTACATGGATTGCCGACAATAGTGGTAAGGTCAACATTCCAATCGCCAAATACAAGGATACTGAGCTAACACTCAATGGTAAGAAACTAAGTTGTAAGGACTATTCCTTGTCAGGAATCGGAACACCGACTGTGACACAAAAAGTCGGAAAAAACACATTAAAAATCACTTACCATATTGGTGTCTGGTTCAAACCTTTACTGATTGGCAACGTCTTCACATGGCTAGCAGTAGCAGGCTATGCTTGGCTAAAGAAATTAAGAATGATAAAAAAAGTATAATAATTTTAGGACTGGAATTGCACATCCAGTCTTTTTATATTACAAAAATCTTGTTTCATGTTAGATTTCTTTCCCAAAACTACTAAAAAAAGCTGTGAACTCTTTCAAAAAATGTTAGAATAGAGGAGCAGAGAATATTTTAGAAGGAGGTTCGCTTATGAAATTTCTAGAATTAAACAAAAAGCGACATGCCGTCAAAACCTTCAATGACAAAGCTGTTGATTATAAGGATTTACGAACAGCCATTGAAATCGCTACATTAGCTCCAAGTGCTAATAATATCCAACCTTGGAAATTTGTTGTGGTGGAAGATAAAAAAGCCGAACTTGCTGAACATCTTCCAGAAATTAATAAAAAGCAAGTAGAGCAAGCTCAATACGTTGTAGCAATTTTTACCGATACAGATTTGGTTCAACGTTCTCGCAAAATTGCTCGTATTGGTGTCAAGTCATTGAGTAATGATATGTTAGGCTACTACATGGAGACTTTACCTGCTCGTTTTGCAGAATTTGACGACAAACGTAAAGGTGAATACCTTGCTCTTAATGCTGGAATTGTTGCGATGAATCTTGTTTTGGCTTTGACTGACCAAGATATTTCATCAAATATTATTCTGGGATTTGATAAGTCATCAACCAATGATATCCTAGAAATTGATAAACGTTTTCGTCCAGAGCTCTTAATCACTGTTGGTTATAGCGATAATAAGCCTGAACCAAGTTATCGTTTGCCTGTTGACGAAATTATCGAACGTCGTTAAGCGTACCGACTTTAATTTCATGCATCAAGCTTGGTTTATTTGCTAGGTTGAGTTTGACAAATACAGTAACATGAGTTTATCAATTTTTGGTGAATTCAAAAGATAAAACAAGATTGCTTTTCTTTTTGAGAAAAGCTACCTTTATGAAGGAGTTATAAGAATGACAGTAGACTTTAAAGCAGAAGTTGAAAAACGTAAAGATGCCATGATGGAAGACCTCTTTGCTCTTTTGCGTATCAACTCAGAACGTGATGACAGCAAAGCTGACAAAGAACACCCATTTGGACCTGGTCCAGTAAAAGCTTTGGAACATTTCCTAGCTATGGCTGAACGTGATGGTTACAAAACACGTAACATTGATAACTATGCTGGTGATTTTGAATTTGGTGAAGGTGACGAAGTTCTCGGAATCTTTGCTCACTTAGATGTTGTGCCTGCAGGTAGCGGTTGGGATACTGACCCTTATGAGCCAGTTATCAAAGATGGACGCCTTTATGCGCGTGGGTCATCTGATGATAAAGGTCCAACAATGGCATGTTACTATGCCCTAAAAATCATCAAAGAACTTGGTTTGCCAGTATCTAAAAAAGTTCGTTTCATCGTTGGTACTGATGAAGAATCAGGCTGGGGAGATATGGAATATTATTTTGCTCATAATGGATTGAAAGACCCTGATTTTGGTTTCTCTCCAGATGCTGAATTCCCAATTATCAATGGTGAAAAAGGAAATATCACAGAATTCCTACACTTTGCAGGTGACAATAACGGTGCCTTCACATTGAATAGTTTCGATGCTGGACTTCGTGATAACATGGTGCCAGAATCAGCAACAGCTATCTTCACAGCTGACAGTACTTTGGCTGAACTTCAAGAAAAATTAACAGCATACACAACAGCTGAAAACTTGACTGCTGAACTTACTCAAGAAGGCGACGCTTTCCGTTTGACAGTTGTCGGAAAATCAGCTCACGGTTCAACACCAGAACTTGGTATCAACGGTGCAACATACCTTGCTAAATTCCTTAACCAATTTGCTTTTGAAGGAGCTGCTAAAGCTTATCTTGAAACAGCAGCAAACGTTCTTCACGGTGATTTTGCAGGTGAAAACCTTGGTGTTGCCTATACTGATGAAAAAATGGGCGCTCTTAGCATGAACGCTGGTGTTTTCAAATTTGACCGCAATTCAGATGACAATACAATCACTCTTAATTTCCGTTACCCACAAGGTACAGATGCGCAAACTATCAAAGCTGAACTTGAAAAACTTAACGGTGTGACAAAAGTAACACTTTCAGACCATGAACACACACCACACTATGTTCCAGCTGATGACCCATTGGTTGCAACACTTCTCTCTGTTTACGAAAAACAAACAGGCTTGAAAGGTTACGAACAAGTTATCGGTGGTGGTACATTTGGACGCCTTCTTAAACGTGGTGTTGCTTTCGGTGCAATGTTCCCAGATTATGTCAATACAATGCACCAAGCAAATGAATTTGCCGATGTTGAAGACCTTTACCGTGCTGCAGCAATCTACGCCGAAGCACTTTACGAATTGATTAAATAATCTTTGACAATGACAAGAGGAGATTTTTACAACTTGTAAGAATCTCTTTCTTTATATATTTGAAAGCTTTGAAGAAGAAGTAGAAGGGGGGAGAAATGGATACCATTGAACAATTAATTGCGGACATTATGGCAGATGAGCAAAATGCGACCTACACTCAACAAGGCATAAAGCCACTTTTTACTGTTCCAAAAACGGCTCGGATTAATATTGTCGGACAAGCTCCTGGCATTCGTGCGCAAGAGTCGGGTTTGTATTGGAATGATCCAAGTGGTGATAATTTGCGAAAATGGCTGGGCGTGGACCGAGAAATATTTTACGATTCTGGGCTTTTTGCGGTTGTACCAATGGATTATTATTTTCCGGGAACGGGAAAATCAGGTGATTTGCCGCCACGAAAGGGCTTTGCTGAAAAGTGGCACAAACGAACCTTGGCTTTTGCTCCAAATATTGAATTACATATTTTGGTTGGCTTCTATGCACAGCGTTATTATTTGCAGCAGAAATCTTCTGTCACGTTAACAGAAACGGTAAAACATTATCAAACCTACCTACCCCAATTTTTCCCTTTAGTACACCCTTCGCCTCGTAACAATCTTTGGCAAGCAAGAAATCCTTGGTTTGCAAAAGAAGTAATCCCTGATTTGCAAAAACGAGTCAAAGAAATTCTTGCAAAGTAATAGAAAACGAAGCTAAGGAAAAGTGCTTAGCTTCGTTTTATCATAACTAGGATAAGTGATTGAGATATCTTATTTGGATAGGATAGTTTTTAATGCTCTGACCTAACGTTATTTTCCAAGACAGAATTGGCTAAAGAGTTTTGTGATTAATTCATCAGGTGCTGCATCACCTGTGATTTCACCGAGAATTTCCCAGCAACGTGTTAAATCAATTTGAAGAAGATCAACAGGCATTCCTAGTTCAAGCCCTTCATTGACGGCTTGCAAACTTTGCACCGCTTTTTCAATCAATGAAATATGGCGAGCATTTGAAAGATAAGTTGCATCTTTTTCAACAATACCAGCATTAGCAAAGAACAGTTGGTTAATACGTTCTTCAATTACGTCGATATTTTGATTTTTAAGAACGGAAATGCGAATGACATCATCTGGCAACTGGTCAGCTTCGATTTTTTCTGGTAAATCTGTTTTATTAAGGAGAATAATGCGGTTGCTATCTTTGCTAAGTTCCAAAAGTGCACGGTCTTGGTCAGTCAAAGGTTCAGAACTATTGAGCACAAGAAGAACAAGGTCAGCTTCCTCAAGGGCTTTTTTCGAACGTTCAACACCGATTTTTTCAACCACATCATCTGTTTCGCGGATACCAGCTGTATCAACCAGTTTCAAAGGTACACCTTTGATATTGACATATTCTTCAATTACATCACGGGTTGTTCCCTCAATATCAGTAACGATAGCCTTTTCTTCGCGTAACAGATTGTTAAGCAAACTTGATTTTCCAACGTTTGGACGACCAATGATAGCAGTAGATAAGCCTTCGCGCAGAATTTTGCCACGTTTTGCAGTACGCAATAGATTTTCCAAAAGTTCTTGGAATTCTTGTGTTTTTTCGCGGATTAAAGCTGTCGTCATTTCCTCCACGTCATCGTATTCAGGGTAGTCGATATTGACCTCGACTTGAGCTAAGGTGTTTAGGATTTCTTGGCGCGTGTCATTGATTAATTGTGACAATGACCCATCAAGTTGTTTTACCGCAATATTCATGGCTTTGTCTGTTTTCGCACGGATAATATCCATAACGGCTTCCGCTTGTGTCAAGTCAACACGACCATTCAAGAAAGCACGTTTGGTAAACTCACCAGGTTCAGCAAGACGAGCCCCTTGGCGCAAGACAAGTTGCAAAATTTCATTTGTCACGGCAACACCACCGTGCGTATTAATCTCCACGACATTCTCACAGGTAAATGTTTTTGGCGCAAGCATCACAGACACCATAACCTCATCAAGCACTTCATCAGTATCAGGGTCAACAATGTGACCGTAATTAATCGTATGTGAAGCGACCTCGTTAAGGTCTTTACCATGATAGACTTTTTGTGCAATAGCTAGCGCTTCCGTTCCAGAAAGTCTTACAATTCCGATTGCCCCCTCACCAAGCGGTGTAGAAATCGCAGCAATCGTATCAAATTCATTTGTAATCATTATGTTTCCTCATATTTATCGGTTTTAGCCTATTGAAATTAGAGCATCAACGATAATAAATTAGATAGTAAAAGTAGTATTGTGGCTTAAGAATGCCACTTATAAGCTTCTAGTAAAGTATAGCAGTTTTAATTTAGAAAAGCTAGCGAGGGATAAGTATTAAGAATAATCATCTTTTTGGATTAAAAAGTCTAAGGAGTTTTCAAAATGTTAATAAAGTTACTAAAGAAGTGTCTGTTTCGTTAGATGATTAGAAAGCAATAGTAAGATAGATTCGTTACTGCTATTAGTTGACATATCTAAAATAGATATGATAACCTAAAGTGAAGTGTTTTCAATATAAAGCACACTATTTTATAATCGATGATGAAGAAGTATTATTGAGATATTTTTTTAATCAGAAAACTGTAAGGAGGATATATGTTTTCTATAGTACAAAAGGTAATCAAAGGGATGGTTATTTCTCTTGGTTTTTTACTACCGGGGGTGTCTGGTGGAGCGCTTGCTGCTATTTTAGGTGTCTATGAGCGCCTTATTAGTTTCTTAGCTAATATCAAACTTAATTTTAAGTCAAATGTACTTTTCTTTTTGCCGATAGGAGTTGGGGGACTTTTAGGAATAGCTCTATTTTCTTATCCTATTGAATTCCTTTTGGAACATTACGAAATTCCAACACTATGGGGATTTTCAGGAGGAGTTCTTGGTACAATACCTAGTTTATTGAACGATACTAAACAAAGTGCTCCTAGGAATCGATTAAAGTGGGGATGGATTATTGGCGCTTTTATCATTTCTTTTCTTTTAGTTTATTCTATGAGCCGCTTTACAGGTAATATGTCGGTCGGATTTATTAGTTATTTATTAGCAGGAGCTCTCATAGCGCTAGGGGTTCTTCTTCCAGGTCTCAGTCCGTCAAGTATCCTCTTATGTTTAGGAGTATATACTCCTATGTTAAATGGTTTTAAAGCGTTTGATTTGCTAGGAACTTTTTTCCCAATTATGATTGGAGGAGGGGTGACTATGATTTTATTATCAAAAGGAATGAATTATCTTCTCTTGCACTATAGATCATATATTTATTATTGTATTATTGGTAGTGTCCTTTCAAGTACATTATTAATACTTTTACCAAGCGGAAATGCCTATGAGGGAATCTCTTATGCAAATGTTACAGGCATGGAGATAGTAATAACAGCTCTTGTTTTTGTTCTCGGGATTTTATTCGGATTATGGATGGTAAAATTAGAGAAAGACTATAAGGAATAAACGCGAGATTATCTATTTCATTATGACACAAAACACTTAAATCATGATATAATAATCAGTTGGAAATAGAAATTATTTACAATAATATATAAAAAGACGAGGTAGCTATGGAAAGACTCAAAAAAATCGCTGGTGTCACAGCCGCTCAGTATGTCAAAGATGGTATGGTCGTCGGACTTGGAACAGGCTCAACAGCATACTTTTTTGTTGAAGAAATTGGTCGCCGCATGAAAGAAGAAGGACTCAAAGTTGTAGGTGTAACAACTTCAAGCCAAACCACTGCACAAGCAGAAGGTCTTGGGATTCCTTTGAAAGCTGTTGATGACATTGATGTTATCGATGTTACCGTTGACGGTGCAGATGAAGTTGACACTAACTTCAACGGTATCAAAGGCGGTGGTGGCGCCCTTCTTATGGAAAAAATCGTTGCCACACCAACCAAAGAATACATCTGGGTTGCTGACGACTCAAAAATGGTCGATAAACTCGGTGCCTTTAAATTGCCAGTCGAAGTGGTTCAATATGGTGCAGACCGTATTTTCCGTGAGTTCGAGAAAAAAGGTTACAAACCGTCCTATCGCATGGTAAATGGTGAACGCTTTGTGACTGATATGAAAAATTATATCATCGACCTTGACCTTGGCGTCATTGAAAATCCTGTCGAACTTGGCAAAGAATTGAAAGCCATGGTCGGCGTTGTTGAACACGGTCTCTTCAACGGTATGGTTAATAAAGTTATCGTTGCAGGTAAAGACGGTGTCAACATTTTAGAAGCTAAATAATGATTTCAGCAGGAGGAAATTAACAGTTACCATAACTGAATCTTCTCCTGTTTACTATGTTATATTGATTCATTATTATTTCTAATCACTTGACTTATTTGAATATTAAGAGATTAGGAGGTTTTGGGTGCCAACCGTAACCACCCTAGATTAGGAAAAATTATGCCAACATTTAATCGTATTCACCTTGTAGTTTTAGATTCTGTCGGAATTGGTGCAGCACCAGATGCTAACAATTTTGTCAATGCTGGTGTGCCAGATGGTGCTTCAGATACCCTTGGTCATATTTCAAAAACAGTCGGATTAACTGTTCCGAATATGGCGAAAATTGGTCTTGGAAATATTCTTCGTGAAGCACCTCTAAAAACAGTACCAGCAGAAGCACAGCCAAGTGGTTATGCAACAAAATTAGAAGAAGTATCACGTGGAAAAGATACCATGACAGGGCACTGGGAAATCATGGGGCTTAATATTACAGATCCCTTTGATACTTTCTTTGAAGGATTCCCAGAAGAAATTTTAACAAAAATTGAAGAATTTTCAGGACGTAAAATCATTCGTGAAGCCAACAAACCTTATTCAGGAACACAAGTTATCGCTGACTTTGGTGAACGTCAGATGAAAACAGGTGAATTGATTGTTTACACTTCAGCTGACCCAGTACTTCAAATCGCAGCACATGAAGATGTTATTTCGCTTGAGGAACTTTATAAAATCTGTGAATTTGCTCGTTCCATTACATTAGAACGTCCAAGTTTGCTTGGCCGAATTATTGCTCGTCCGTACGTTGGTGAACCTGGTAATTTCACACGTACAGCTAACCGTCGTGATTATGCTTTGTCACCATTTGCACCAACAGTGCTTAATAAATTAGCGGATGCAGGCGTTCCGACTTACGGTGTCGGAAAAATCAATGATATTTTCAATGGTTCAGGTATTACAAACGATATGGGGCACAATAAATCAAATATGCATGGTGTTGATACCTTGATTAAAACCCTACAATTGCCAGAATTTACAAAAGGATTATCATTTACAAACCTTGTTGATTTTGATGCTATATATGGTCACCGTCGTAATGCCGCAGGTTACCGTGATTGTCTAGAAGAATTTGATAATCGTTTGCCTGAAATTATAGACAATATGAAATCAGATGACCTTCTTTTAATCACAGCAGACCATGGTAATGACCCAACTTACACAGGAACAGACCACACACGTGAATACGTTCCGTTATTGGCTTATAGCCCATCATTTAAAGGAAATGGTGTCTTACCAGTCGGACATTTTGCTGATATCTCAGCAACAATCGCTGACAACTTTGGTGTTGAGACAGCCATGATTGGTCAATCTTTCCTAGAAAAATTAGTATAAGAGGTGCATATGACAACAATTATTGAAAAAATTGAAGAAGCTCGTCAGTTCTTGGTATCACAAAGTTGTGATGCTCCTGAATTTGGTTTGATTTTAGGGTCAGGTCTTGGCGAACTTGCCGAAGAAATTGAAAATGCTGTTGTAATTCCCTATGAAAAAATTCCTAATTGGGGAAAATCAACAGTAGCAGGACACGCTGGACAATTGGTTTATGGTGACCTTGGTGGACACAAAGTCATTGCTCTTCAAGGACGTTTCCATTTTTACGAAGGAAATCCAATGGAATTAGTGACTTTTCCAGTTCGTGTCATGAAGGCTCTTGGTTGTAAAGGACTTATCGTGACAAATGCAGCTGGCGGAATTGGCTTTGGTCCAGGAACATTAATGGCAATTTCAGACCATATTAATATGACAGGACAAAATCCATTGATTGGTGCGAATCTTGATGACTTTGGACCACGTTTCCCAGATATGTCAGATGCTTATACAGCTGAATACCGTGATACTGCTCACAAAGTTGCCGAAAAAATCGGTATCAAACTTGATGAAGGTGTTTATCTTGGTGTTTCTGGACCATGTTACGAAACACCTGCCGAAATTCGTGCTTTCCAAACACTTGGAGCTGATGCGGTTGGTATGTCAACAGTTCCAGAAGTCATCGTTGCTGCTCATTCAGGTTTGAAAGTTTTAGGAATTTCAGCTATTACAAACCATGCCGCAGGTTTCCAAAGTTCACTTAATCATGAAGAAGTTGTTGCTGTTACACAACAAATCAAAGAGGACTTTAAAACTCTAGTTAAGGCTGTCTTGGCAGAATTGTAAGTCAATACTAAAACTTAGTATTATCATACTAAAATTAGAAAGTGGTGTCAGATGCGAATTCATTTTATCGTTCACGAAGCCTTTGAAGCACCAGGTGTTTATTATGATTGGGCTATTAAACGTGGTCATGATGTGACAATGACAAAGCTTTATCAAGGTAAAAAATTGCCAAAAGATAGTTCTGGTATTGACCTACTAATTGTTATGGGGGGACCACAAAGCCCACGAACAACAGTAGCAGAATGTCCTCATTTTGATGCACAGGCTGAAATCTCGCTTATCAAAGAAGCTATTTCACAAGATAAACGAGTTCTTGGTATTTGTTTAGGAGCTCAATTGCTAGGTGAAGCCTACGGAGCATCTGTTGAAAGAAGCCCAGAAAAAGAAATTGGAAATTATCCAATCACATTAACAGAAGCTGGTTTAGCAAATCGTAATCTTTCGCATATTGGAACATCTGCAATTGTTGGGCACTGGCATGGCGATATGCCTGGTTTGACACCACAAGCCAAAATTCTTGCAACTAGTCAAGGTTGCCCACGACAAATTGTCAAATATAGTGATAAACACTATGCTTTCCAATGCCATTTAGAGTTTTCAAAACCATTGATTGAAGCACTTTTGGCAGAAGAAGTTGATTATGATGAACAAGTTAAGACATACTCATACCTTCAAGTAGCAAACGAAATGCTAGCTTACGATTATTCAGAAATGAATCATATTTTAGAGCAATTTTTAGATGCTTTCACAAAATAAAAGATTTAACTCTAAAGCTTATTGCTTACGCTTTGGTACTGCCCTTCTTTTGACTAGTATAGTAGCAGGAGTAGGCGGTATTTTACTTCATGACTTATTAGAATTGATTGAATGGATGATTTTTGGTCATGGGGAAAGTACAGGTGCGCAGCCTATCACAAACCTACAATTTATTATTATCTTATTAACTGGTATTATTTCAGCGTTTATTTGGTTTGTTTTGCAAGATAAAAATCGTCAAATCATTTCAATCAAATCACAGCTAAAAGTTACTGATAATAGCAAACGTCCGATACTTTGGATACACTTGATACATATTTTTCTTCAAGTGGCTTCAGTCGGAGCTGGTTCACCTATTGGTAAAGAAGGTGCACCACGAGAGTTTGGAGCTTTAGGAGCAGGTCGTATTTCCGATCGAATGACATTGACCTTAACAGACCGAAAGCTTGCTATTGTTTGTGGGGCATCGGCAGGATTGGCAGCTGTCTATCAAGTGCCGATTGCCAGTATCTTTTTTGCCTTTGAGACACTAGGTTTAGGTTTGTCCGTTTTGAATCTTATTTCAGTCTCAAGCACAACGATTCTAGCTAGTCTTATTGCGGGAACGGTTATTTCAGATACACCACTTTATCATTCAGGACAAGTCGTGCTCGATGCTAAAACATGTGGTTTTGCAATTGTTCTAGCTATTCTTATCACCCCCTTAGCGCAGCTATTTCGCCACCTCACCCAAAAAGCCCAAGCCGGCAAAGTGACAACTAAAAGCATTTTGTGGAAACTCCCCTTAACTTTTTTGCTTCTCGCAAGCTTTTCCCTTTATTTTCCAGAGATTTTGGGAAATGGCGGAGCTTTGGCACAAGCCGTTTTTGATGGGATGGGTGTGTGGTATGCCTTAGCTTGTGTGGTTATTAAAGCCGTACTTGTTTTGCTGACGCTGAAAAATGGTGCCTACGGAGGCACTCTGACACCGTCGTTTTCAATAGGCGCTGTCCTAGGATTTTTGGTAGCAGTGCTGTGTCAATTGGTAGTCCCAGAATTATCACTAACTTCGGCTATGTTAATTGGCTCAAGTATCTTTTTAGCCATTACGATGAATGCTCTGTTAACGGCTGTTGGTTTGGTTGTATCGTTTACGGGACAATCTTTCACAGCTCTTCCAATTTTGCTTCTTGCGGTCATCGTAGCCTTTGCTACAAAAACTATTATTGAACATATTGAAAGGAAATACTATGTCAATCCATATCGAAGCCAAACAAGGCGAAATCGCAGATAAAATTTTACTTCCAGGAGATCCGCTCCGTGCCAAATTTATCGCAGAAAACTTTTTAGAAGAGGCCGTATGTTTTAATAATGTCCGTGGTATGCTTGGTTTTACAGGGACTTATAAAGGTGAACGTGTCAGTGTTATGGGAACTGGTATGGGAATGCCATCCATCTCTATCTACGCGACTGAATTAATCCAATCTTACGGCGTTAAAAAATTAATCCGTGTTGGAACAGCTGGTTCCCTTAATAAAGATGTTCACGTTCGCGAACTTGTTTTGGCACAAGCAGCAGCAACAACATCAAGCATGATTAAAAATGAATGGCCACAGTATGATTTTCCACAAATTGCTGATTTTACCTTGCTTGACAAAGCCTACCATATTGCGCAAGATCTAGGAATGACAACTCATGTTGGCAGCGTGTTATCTGTTGACGCTTTTTATTCAGATTTTGCTGAAAACAATGTTAAACTTGGACAACTTGGTGTGAAAGCTGTTGAGATGGAAGCCGCTGCACTTTACTATCTCGCAGCAAAACACGGCGTTCAAGCACTCGGTATCATGACGATTTCTGATAGCCTTGTTGCTGATGAAGACACAACCGCTCAAGAACGCCAAACAACTTTCACAGACATGATGAAAGTCGGTCTTGAAACTCTTATTGCAGATTAATGCAAGAAATATATGAAACGATAGACATCCTTTTGGATGTCTATGCTTATAATCACGCTTGGAAAATAGCAGAGCAGCACAGCGATTTTCCAGCGCAAAGCCGTTATCTTTTAGAAATGTTAAAAGAGCGTAGGGAACTTAACGTTGACTTTGCTTTTTTACATCCAGCAGAAAATCAAGCAATTTTAGCTAATTATGGCGTTTCACTCATTACCAATGCGTATGAGGAAGAACAATTGGCAAATTATATTATGGATTTGGAAGCTAAGGTGAAAAATGGCAATATTATTGATTTTGTCCGCTCTGTTAGCCCGATTCTGTATAGGCTCTTTTATCGCCTTGCCAAACGCGAAGTTCCAAATTTGGAAAACTATATCCACGATGCTAAAAATAATCAGTATGATACTTGGATTTTTACAAAAATGAAACAGAGCGACTATGCTATTTTTCATAGATACCTTGAGATTCGTCGTGATGGCAAAGTGACTTCAAAAGCTTTAGCAGAACTTTTACAGTACGGACAACTTCCTCAGGAGATTAAACAGTTAATCAGCGAACTTCGCAATTTTGAAAAATCCGTTCGTAATCCCCTAGCCCACCTCATCAAGTCTTTTGATGAAGAAGAACTACACCGAACAACCAATTTCTCATCCCAAGCCTTTCTAGATAAAATTATTGCCCTTGCTACCTATGCAGGTGTCAAATATAACAAAGAAAAATTCTATTTTGACCAAGTTAATGATATTATCAAAAGTGAGTTGAAGAGAAATGGATAGAACATAAAAACTCTTGGACAATGTCCAAGAGTTTTTATGTATCAAACTTAACTTCTTCAAGGAGATACTCAATAAATCGTTCGCCCATTTTTGAAAGGTTAGCTTTTTCGTGGCGAATATAGACAATGTCAATCATATCCTCAACATCAAGCGGAATAGAAACAATATTATCACCATTTAGATTACTATTTAAAATACCTGTTGCAATTGTATAACCATCAAGTCCTATCAAGAGATTGAAAAGTGTCGCGCGGTCACTAACGACAATTGATTTCTTATGGGGAATTTGTGAAAAAATTTCTTCAGAGAAGTAGAAGGAATTATGAATCCCTTGATCGTAGCTAAGGTAAGGGAAGTCTTCCAAATCTTCCATAGTTACCAGTTTTTTGCTTGCAAGAGGATTGTTTTTGCTGACAAAGATATGCGGACGCGTTCTAAAAAGGCTTGTATAGGTCAGATGATTATCATCGAACATTTTGGTCAAGACATCGTGGTTATAACTATTCAAAAATAAAACGCCGATTTCTGAACGAAAATTCTTAACATCATCAATGATTTCATACGTTCGTGTTTCACGAAGGAAAAGCTCATAACGTGACATGTCCGTTCCTTCTAAAAGTGAAACAAAAGCATTGACAACGAAAGCATAGTGCTGTGAAGACACGCTAAACAGTTCTCGGTTTGTATTTTTGCTCTTATAACGTTCCTCTAAAAGAGCCGTTTGTTCTAAAATTTGGCGAGCATAAGAAAGAAACTCAACGCCATCCTTAGTCAAGGTAATGCCTTTTGGGTTACGAATAAAAATTTCAATACCCATTTCACGCTCCAAATCTCGTACAGCATTTGAAAGGCTTGGTTGAGTGATAAAAAGCTGCTTAGCAGCCTCGTTCATGCTCCCTGTTTCTACTATTTTAACGATATAGTGTAATTGTTGTATTCTCATAGACTTAGTTTAGCCTAAAAATGATTTTCCCGCAAGTAGGTACCAGTCTTTTATGAAGAAAACGATTAAAAAACGAACATTAGTCATTTTGTAACATCATTACAAAACGAAGGTAAAAATACAACATTTTGATTATTAATTTCTTTTCTTTAACAAAGCGCCTATATTGTTTGAAACAAAGCAATGAAACCGTTTGTAAACATCTAGTTTTATAATAATACCGAATTGCAAAAGCATGACAAAAGTGTTAAAATAGGAACGTTAGTAATCCTTATAGAGAGTGGAGATTTATAATGCCTACACATTCACGTCATCAAAGACAGCATAAAAATTCACGTTCATATTCCCGTCTTGATACTAAGACGATAGTGAATAGTGTTTTGCTAGTCTTGTATGCTTTACTGGCAGGAATTGCGACTTTTCTGATGTATTCGCATAACATTCTTGCTTTCCGACACTTCAACATTATTTATACTGCTTTGTTAGTGGTTGTTCTTGTCGTATCATTGGTATTGATAATTCGGAAAAAAGGTAAACTAGTTGTTACTGTCCTTTTGGTCATTTTCTCGATTGTCGCAGCTGCTTCGCTTTTTGCATTTAAATCATTAATTGATGTAGCAGGTAATCTGAATGAAACAGCTTCATATTCAGAAATTGAAATGAGTGTTGTAGTACCGACGAATAGTTCTATTTCAGATGTGACAGAATTATCAAGTGTTCAAGCGCCGACTGGAGCTGATGGAAGTAATATTGAGGCCTTACTGTCACAAATCAAATCAGATAAAGGTGTTAATTTAACAACGGATACAGTTGATTCTTATCAAGCAGCCTATGAAAATCTCATTAATGGTAGTAGTCAAGCAATGGTTCTAAATAGCGCTTATTCAAGCCTGTTAGAATTATCTTATGATAATTATGAATCAAATTTAAAGACCATTTATACCTACAAAGTTAAGAAGAATATTTCAAATGATGTCTCATCATCAAATAAAAATGTCTTTAATATCTATATCAGTGGTATTGATACTTATGGTTCAATCTCAACAGTTTCTCGTTCAGATGTTAATATTATCTTGACAGTTAATATGGATACTCATAAGATTTTAATGACATCAACACCACGTGACTCTTATGTTCAAATACCTGATGGTGGTGCTAATCAATATGATAAATTGACTCATGCAGGTATCTACGGCGTTGAAACTTCTGAAAAGACACTAGAAAATCTTTACGGCATTGATATTGATTACTATGCAAGAGTTAATTTTACATCATTCATGAATCTAATTGATGCGATTGGTGGTGTGACTGTTTATAATGATCAAGCATTTACTTCTAGTGCTGGGGATTCATTTGAAGCTGGTAATATCAATTTGAATTCAGATGAAGCACTAGGTTTTGTTCGTGAACGTTATAGTCTTGATAATGGTGACTATGATCGTGGTAAAAATCAATTAAAAGTTATTCAAGCCATAATTAACAAGCTAACTTCGTTTAGTTCAATTTCGAATTATTCATCAATTATGTCTACTCTGCAGGATTCAGTTCAAACAGATATGCCATTGGATACAATGATGGATCTTGCCAATACACAACTTGATTCAGGTAAGAAATTCACCATTACGTCACAAGAAGTAACTGGTACAGGTTCAACAGGAGAATTGACTTCTTATGCTATGCCAACAGCAAGTCTTTACATGATTCAGTTGGATGATGCTAGCGTATCTAGTGCTTCACAAGCAATTAAAGATGTTATGGAAGGGAAATAGATGATTGATATTCACTCGCATATCGTTTTTGATGTTGATGATGGACCAACTACTATAGAAGAAAGTTTGGCACTTATCGGTGAAAGCTATCGTCAAGGTGTGCGCACGATTGTCTCAACGTCACATCGTCGCAAGGGAATGTTTGAAACACCAGAAGATAAGATTTTTGCTAATTTCAGTCAAGTCAAAGAAGCTGCTGAAGCCAAATACGAAGGTTTAAAGATTTTGTATGGTGGTGAACTTTACTATAGTAGTGATATTCTTGAAAAGCTAGAGCGTGGTCAGGTTCCCAAAATGAATAATACACGTTTTGCATTGATTGAGTTTAGTATGACCACACCATGGAAAGACATCCATACAGCACTTAGCAATGTGATCATGCTTGGAATTACACCAGTTGTTGCTCACATCGAACGTTATAATGCGCTTGAGTTTAATGAAGAACGTGTGAGGGAATTGATTAACATGGGGTGTTACACGCAAATCAATAGCTCACATGTTCTCAAACCCAAATTATTTGGCGATAAATACCGTCAGTTTAAAAAACGAGTACGTTATTTCTTGGAAAAAAATCTTGTTCATTGTGTGGCAAGTGATATGCATAACCTTGGACCAAGACCGCCATTTATGGGCGAAGCTAGGGAAATCATTACAAGAGATTTTGGGTCAAATAGGGCTGATGCTCTCTTCGAGGGCAATCCTCAAACCTTATTAGAAAATAAAGATTTATAGGAGTTAATATGAATTCAAATGATCAGGCGAGTATTGAGATTGATGTACTCTACTTGCTAAGAAAACTTTGGAATAAGAAATTTTTTATCATTTTCATTGCTTTAGTTGTAGGAACAGTTGCTTTACTTGGTAGTATTTTTCTGATAAAGCCTAAGTACACGTCAACAACCCGTATTTATGTTGTTAGCAAAACTGCTGATAATATTACCAGTCAAGATTTACAAGCTGGTTCTTATCTTGTTAACGATTACAAAGAAGTGATTACGTCAAGTGAGGTGTTATCTTCTGTCATTGATCAACAAAAACTGGCTCTTTCAACCAGTGAGTTGTCAGACATGATTACAGTTAATATACCAACAGATACACGTGTCATTTCAATTTCTGTGGAAGATACGGATGCCCAAGAAGCTGCTGATATTGCTAATGCTGTCCGTGAAATTGCTGCTGAAAAGATTAAAGCTGTTACAAAAGTAGATGATGTGACAACCCTAGAAGCTGCAGCTACGCCTAAACATCCTTCATCTCCTAACGTTAAGAAAAATCTTGCTTTAGGGATACTTGTTGGTGGGGCTCTAGCTGTTATTGTTATTCTTGTAGTTGAAGTGCTTGATGATCGTGTCCGTCGTCCAGAAGATATCGAAGAAGTGCTTGGTATGACTCTTCTAGGAGTTGTACCAGATATTGATAAAATGTAAGGAGAAAGATTGTAATGCCACAATTAGAATTAGTGAGAGCTAAAGCTCAAATGGTTAAATCTATGGAAGAATATTACAATTCTATCCGTACCAATGTTCAGTTTAGCGGACGTGATTTAAAAGTAATTACGTTAACGTCTGCTCAGGCAGGTGAAGGCAAATCGACAACATCGGTTAATCTTGCTATCTCATTTGCGCGTGCAGGTTTTCGCACTCTTTTGATTGATGCGGATACACGCAATTCAGTTATGTCAGGTACATTTAAGTCTAATGAACGTTATCAAGGCTTGACAAGTTTCTTGTCTGGAAATGCAGAACTGTCAGATGTTATTTGTGATACAACAATTGATAATTTAATGATTATTCCTGCTGGGCAAGTCCCACCAAACCCCACATCATTGATTCAAAACGATAATTTTAAGACAATGATTGAAACCGTGCGTGGTCTTTATGATTATGTGATTATTGATACTCCTCCTCTTGGCTTGGTTATTGATGCAGCTATCTTAGCGCATTACTCAGATGCTAGTCTAGTTGTGGCAAAAGCAGGAGTTGATAAACGCCGTACCATTACGAAACTAAAAGAACAACTAGAACAAAGTGGCTCTATTTTCCTTGGTGTTATTTTAAATAAATATGATATTCACTTAGATAATTATGGGGCATATGGTAGTTATGACGGTTACGGTACCTATGGAGCAAAAGAAGAGAGATCTAAGAAAGGGAAAGGTAGGCGGAGAAAGTAGTTTTAGGTTAACTAAGTGTACAAATTATAGTGGGGACTATTATGAATAAGTTAAGTAGAAATAAGAAACGTTTTGTTTTAATATGTATTGATTTATTGATGTTGTTTGTCGCAGTGCTGATAGCAATGCTATTTATGATGGGTTTTGCCAGTATTAGTTTAAGTCAGATAATGATTTCCTACCTTGTAGTGATAATTGTTTATTTTGTGTCAGCGAGTAGATTTAAAATTTTTTCAGTTTTAAACCGTTTTACAGACTATAGAGTGTTACTCTATTTAGTTATATCTCTTATTATTTCTTATAGTTTATTAGCAATCTTTGTGACAGTTGTCTACGGTAGGGAAAATTATAGTTATCGTTTTTTGTTACTTTCTTTCTTGTTTTCTACTTTGTTTGTAATAACACCAAGACTTTTATGGCGTGCGATAAATAGTTATAGTAAAGGGACAAGTAAAGATGGGAAAAAAGTCAGAACATTAGTCGTAGGTTCTGGAAAAGGCGGTTCTATTTTTGTTAAAACTATTTTAAATTCAGATTCAAACATTGAGATTGTTGGTTTTGTAGATGATGATTCGAATAAGCATGGTAGTTATTTGCATGGTGTCAAAGTGCTGGGAGACCACAAAGCCATTCCCAAGTTGGTGTCTGACTATGCTATCGAACAAGTTACAATTGCGATTCCATCTTTACTAGGGAAGGATCGTGAAAAAATTATTGAGACTTGTAATCAGTGCGGTGTCCGTGTTAACAGTATGCCCAACATAGAGGATGTTATTGTAGGTAAAGTTTCTACTCAAAATTTACGTGAAATTGACATTGCGGATCTTCTAGTGCGAGAAGAAATCGAATTAAATCAGACAAATTTAGGAGAATTTTTCCGAGAAAAAACTGTTCTTGTGACTGGAGCAGGTGGATCTATTGGTTCAGAAATTTGTCGTCAAGTTTCAAATTTCAAGCCTAAAAAGTTGTTACTTTTAGGACACGGAGAAAATTCTATTTATTTAATTCATCGAGAACTTCTACAAAAATATGGTCGGGAAATTGAAATTATTCCAATTATTGCAGATATTCAAGACAGAGATTTGATTTTTAATCTCTTGAAAGACTACCGTCCTAACTATGTTTATCATGCAGCAGCACATAAACATGTGCCATTGATGGAGTATAATCCCAAAGAAGCTGTTAAAAATAATATTTTTGGAACAAAAAATGTCGCTGAAGCAGCATTGGAAGCTGATGTTGAGAAGTGTGTTATGATTTCGACAGATAAAGCAGTTAACCCAACAAATGTGATGGGGGCTACCAAACGAGTAGCAGAGACGATTGTGACAGGACTTAACGGTAAAGGGAAGACAAAATTTGTTGCCGTTCGTTTTGGGAATGTTCTTGGTAGTCGTGGTTCGGTTGTACCTGTCTTTAAAGAGCAGGTTGCAAAAGGTGGCCCGCTAACTGTAACCGATTTCCGTATGACACGTTACTTTATGACAATTCCAGAAGCAAGTCGACTAGTTATTCAAGCGGGCTACCAAGCAAAAGGTGGTGAAGTTTTTGTTCTTGATATGGGTGAACCTGTCAAGATTGTAGACTTAGCTAAAAAAATAATTAAGTTGAGTGGTCATACCGAAGAGGAAATTGGTATTGTTGAGTCTGGCATTCGTCCAGGAGAAAAGTTATACGAGGAACTTTTATCATCAGATGAACGTGTTAGTGAGCAAGTTCATGAAAAAATCTTTATTGGGAAAGTCACACCAAAACCAGCTAAGGAAGTTGATAGTTTCATCTCAACTTTATTAAGCACAGATAATAAAACTTTGAAAAATAAACTTATCGAATTTGCAAAACAGGAGTAATAGGAGAGGGATGTTAGAAAGTGACTTTTTAGATACTGTCGAAGTGCAGGAAACACGAAAATATTTGGAGAAGAAAAAGGTATCCTTGTTCTTTAAACGGATATTTGATTTAATTTTTTCCATTTTACTGTTGCTTTTCTTGCTACCTATTTTTGTCCTGTTAGCGATTAGTATCAAGTTGGAAGACGGTGGGCCAGTTTTCTATCGGCAAGAGCGTGTAACGAAAAATGGACGCCTGTTTAAGATTTTCAAGTTTCGCACCATGGTGGTCAATGCTGATAAAATCGGTACTCTCGTCACTGTTCAAAAAGATAATCGCATTACCAAAATTGGTTCAAGAATACGAAAATATCGTCTTGATGAATTGCCTCAGTTACTGAATATCGTCATCGGTGATATGAGTTTTGTCGGCACACGACCAGAGGTTGTTAAGTATGTCAAAGCCTATACAAACGAGATGAAGACAACCTTGCTCTTGCCGGCAGGCGTGACTTCTCTTTCTAGTATTGAGTTTAAGGATGAAGACACTATTATCGAAAAATATACGAAACTGGGAGAAGATGTTGATGATATCTACATTCATCGCATACTTCCCCAAAAAATGATTTCAAATATTGCCTATATTCATCGCTTTAATTTTCTATCAGACATTAAAATTATGGTATTGACCATTATCAAAGTAGTAAAATAAGTCTAGTGGTAAAAAGTCAAGAGAAAGTTGAGTGGACTTTAGTTGATTTTCTAGAAAATAAGGTGCACTAAAAACACCTAGCAAAAATCGTTTTTTTAGCTAGGTTAACCAAGGACTTGTGCCGATAATCATTTATCTTCCATAGGTCTCCCTTGGTCGCGTATAGAGTTGGCGGTTACGTAGTAGCGTATCCACCAAACGCACAAATTTTCTAGCGGTTAAGACGATGGCTCGTTTGTGTTGATGTTTAGGAATTTCTTGATACTTCTTCTTGTGGAAGGTTTGATACTCACTATCATGCCGTCTGACAGAGTTGGCGGCTTCAACTAAGTAATAACGGAGATAGCGATTACCTCGTTTAACAAGGTCAGTATTTTGAGAATTAGCGTTCCCAGAATGATTCTGTTTCCAATTCAGGCTCGCATATTTAGCGACTTGAGGATGATCTTTAAAACGTTCAATCTGTCCAATTTCAGCGATAATTCCTGCAGCGTAAACTTTACAACACCAGGTATAGAAGTTAAACATTGGTACTCAGGGACGACTTCTACTATCTCTTCAATGGCTTTATCAATATCTTTAATCATTTATTCTAGATTTCTGATTTTTCGAGCTAATAGCCCGAGAACAACATTGACGGAATCCTGTTGGAGTTTAGGCAAACGGTAAGAGCCCGGATAGCTGATTGAATAGCTTTAGCTAGCTTTTCAGGAGCTTTGAATCGTCCTCTCCCTAATTTTTGAATAAAGTCTGCTAGGTCTTTAAGAGGAACAGTAGCTAATTCATCTAGAGTATGGTCTTCGGTCATTAAGGTAATGATAGTGTTAGACCAAAGAGAGATCGTTAGCTTCTCATTCTTTATTTCAGTTGATAAGGTATTGCACTTGTAGTAGATATTTTCAATAAAGTGTTGTTTTGTTCTTGTCAACTGTTCCATGAGTTGAAGCCTCGTTCTAGTAAGGTGTTGGAGAGCCATATACTTTTCTTCTTTGAGAAAAGCAGGTGAGAATCGCTCAATACGGAAATAATCGGCAATATAGAAGGCATCAATGGTATCATTTTTACTTTCTTCAAAAGCTTCTCGATATTTCTTAATCTTATTGGGTTGTTCCACCATGACTTCGAAGTTTAAAGCTTTTAAATTACTGTCTTCATGAAAGAACATAGCCGGGTGAAAACTATAGAGTCTAGTGGCTTCCATGCCAATGACGATACGTTCAAATGAATAAGTGTCATTGAGTTCAAGAATTTGGCTCTTGATTTCTTGAGTACCGATCAAGTCATTAGGAAGAGAAGATACAAAGGGAGTTGTTGTATCACTAAGCATGATACAGACATCTAGTTTGGTAGTGCTAACGTCTAAAACGACAAAATATTTCATTTGGGAGGTCTCCTTTCATTTGTATTTGGAAAATTTTTTGACTACTGTAAGGTTTCCCAGAAACACGTTGAACCAACAGCCTCGCCTAAGAGAATTCTAATCACTAGCTCATCTGCCGCCTGTACGCTACTACGTACAGAAGTGAGCGTAATGGAAACAGCTAGTGTGTTGGAAGTAGGGACAACGCTTGGGTAACAGACTTTTTTCTGAAGTCTAAGCAACAAGGAGGGCAAGAAACAACCATGAGTCCATTCCATGACTCTATTGTTCTGGAAAACTTTGCAATAGTCAAGTTAACGTTATAATAATTATTAAGAACTTGGGATTGAAAAATCCCCATAAACTTATTTTACGAGGAGGACACATATGACAAAGAAAATGAATATTCCATTTTCACCACCAGATATTTCAGAAGAAGAAATCGCAGAGGTGGCAGATACCTTACGTTCTGGTTGGATTACCACCGGTCCGAAAACGAAGCAACTAGAATCCTTGTTATCCATTTACACAAATACCTCAAAAACGGTCTGCCTAAACTCGGCGACAGCAGGTTTGGAATTGGTTCTTCGACTGCTTGGTGTGGGAGCTGGTGATGAAGTCATTGTTCCAGCCATGACCTATACGGCGTCTTGTAGTGTGATTGAGCATGTCGGAGCTACTCCTGTCATTGTTGATATTCAGAGCGATAGTCATGAGATGGACTATGATCAGGTGGCACAAGCTATCACGGAGCGAACAAAGGTGATTATTCCCGTCGAGTTGGCTGGTATCCCTTGCGACCATGATAGGATAAGAGAAGTTGTTGACAGTAAAAAAACACTCTTTACACCAAAAACTCCCCTACAAAGGGCATTTGGTCGTATCGTTATCTTATCTGATGGTGCTCATGCCTTGGGTTCAAGCTACAAGGGTGAGATGATTGGCAATATCGCAGACTTTACCGTATTTTCTTTTCACGCTGTGAAAAATTTTACAACGGCAGAAGGTGGCTCGGTGACTTGGAAAGACCATGCCGGTATTGATAATGATGATTTGTATCATCAATTTCAAATCCTTTCCTTACATGGTCAGACAAAAGATGCTCTTGAAAAAACAAAATTGGGTTCATGGGAGTATGACATTGTTATCCCTGGTTACAAGTGCAATATGACGGACGTCATGGCTTCTATCGGCTTAGTCCAGTACAAACGCTATCCTGATTTATTAAGACGACGCAGAGAGATTGTGAGTCGTTATAATGCAGAATTTGAAGGAACGACAGTCAGCCCCTTACAGCACGTGAGTGACAGCTATGAGTCTTCTATGCACCTGTATATCGTTCATATAGATGGCATTAAGAAAGAGCAACGCAACGCTATTATCGAAAAAATGGCAGAGGCTGGAATTGCCTGCAATGTTCATTATAAACCACTCCCTCTCTTAACTGCTTATGCTAATATGGGTTTTAAAATAGAAGATTATCCCAATGCCCAAAACTATTTTGAAAATACCATGACACTCCCCCTTCATACAAAATTGAGCGATGAAGAAGTGGACTATGTGATAGAAACGCTAAAAGGTATCCTAGCTGATATTCGCTGACACCATACGAACAACTATAGTATTTAGTTAATAAAGAGTAGAAGAACGGAGATAGATGTGACAAAACAAATAGACGGTCTTGTTTCGGTGATTATGCCATCGTGGAATACTGCTGACTATATCGCAGAATCCATTGAATCAGTCATCAATCAGACCTATCAAAACTGGGAATTGATTATCGTTGATGATTGTTCGACTGATACGACAGATGAGATAGTCAACCACTTTAAAGACGATAGGATACGTTATTTCAAAAATACTATCAATAGTGGTGCAGCCATCACACGAAATAAGGCTTTGCAACATTCTAGAGGAGAGTGGATAGCCTTTCTTGATTCGGACGACCTCTGGCACCCAGAAAAGCTAGAAAAACAGATTCACTTTATGGAGGAAAATGGGTATAGCTTTTCCTACCATAATTTTGAAAAAATTGATGAAGACAGTCAATATTTGGGAGTTATGGTCACAGGCCCAAGTCTTGTGACGAAAAAGATGATGTACCATTATGGTTATCCAGGCTGCTTGACTTTTATGTACAATGCCAAGGTGGTGGGCTTGGTACAAATTGATGACATCAAGAAGAACAACGACTATGCTATTTTGTTAAAGCTGTGTAAAAAAGCAGATTGTAATCTACTTGATGAAAACCTGGCCTATTATCGTATTAGAAAAAAATCTATTTCCCATGACAAGCTGTACAAAAAACTAAAAAGTCACTATGATTTGTTTCATATCTGTGATAAACAAACACCCCTTACTTCCCTTTACTTGGCTTGTATGAACATGATTTACGGTCTTCATAAAAAATACAAATATGAAATAAGGAATGAATGAGAAGAATATGAAAATCTGTTTTTTAGCACCTGCGAATAATTATCATACGAAAAAATGGTGTAAATGGTTTGCCGAAAAAGGGCATGATGTCCATGTTATATCTTTTATTGATGATACGATTGAAAATGTCACCATTCACTTTATTGATAGTGGGGCGTCTGTCAACTCATCTGATTCACGAAAGCTAGCTTATTTATTAAAAGCAGGTAAGGTTAAAAAGATTATTAAACAGCTAAAACCCGATATTGTCAATGCTCACTATGTTTCGAGTTACGGGGCAGTCGCTGCTCTGTCAGGTATCAAGTCCTATGTCTTATCCATGTGGGGTTCTGATGTCTATGATTTTCCTACCAAGAGCTTTTTACATAAATTTTTGGTTAAATTCAGTCTGAGTAGGGCAACTTATCTTTTTTCTACCAGTCAAGCGATGGCAGATGAGGCAGGAAAGTATACGAATAAAGATATCGCCATCACACCTTTTGGTGTGGATATGACTCTTTTTTCGCCAAAGAGACAAGAAAATAGTACCTATTTTACAGTTGGTACGATTAAATCACTGACACCTAAGTATGGTATTGATACTTTGCTTAGAGCTGTTTCTCGAGTGGTGCAACAAAGACCGGACATCCCTCTTCGATTGAAAATAGGTGGTAAGGGAGAGTACGAAAAAGACTATAAACGACTAGCTCAAGAGTTGGGCATTGAGCCGATAACCACGTGGCTTGGTTTCATTTCACAAGAGAGAGTGGCAAAAGAATGGAATACTATGGATATTGCAGTTATCCCCTCGGAGTCGGAGTCGTTCGGCGTTTCGGCTGTAGAAGCGGCTGCTTGTGCTTGTCCAGTGATTGTGACGGATATACCCGGTCTCAAAGAAACCACAATACCAAATAAAACTAGCCTTGTCATCCCTATCGGAGATGATGAACAATTAGCAGAAAAAATCATCTATCTCTACAATCATCCAGGGCTAATATTAGAGTTGGGAACAGCAGGAAGAAAGTTTGTAGAAGAACAATTTGAAATTGACAAGTGTTTTAAATTGATTGAGAAGAAATTTAAGGAAATTTGTAGGATTAACAGTTAATGATATATATTGCTTTAGTAGCCAGTTTACCGATTATGGCTTATCTTTGCTTCTCCAAAAACGGTATACTGGTTCTTGATAGAAAACAAGGCTTGTATGGTGAAAATCATAGCTATCTCATACTATTTTTTATACTATGTGCTATTCTTATTGCCTTTCGGTCTAATCTAGTGGGTGTTGATACCATCCACTACTCAAAACATTTTGATACCGTATCAACCTTGTCGTTTTCTGAGATTAGAGATTACTCCAATAGATATGCTATCGAAATTGGCTACATTTTCCTGATGAAATTGTCATCACTTATCATTGACAATTATTATTTCTTTCAACTGATAATTGCTAGCCTTTATAGCCTACTGATGTATCGTTTTTTTAGTAAAAATACCGATAATCAATTATTTGTTAGTGTTCTATTTTTAGGATTGGGGCTTTTACTCTATAGTTTTAATATACAGAGACAGATGTTAGCTGTTGCCATTGTATTAGAATCTTGGAATGCTTTCACAGACAAGAAATATTATCGGACAGTGTTCTGGCTTATCCTTGCAAGCTTCTTTCATTCAACGGCAGTCATTTTCCTTGGGGTATTGCTATCATACTATTTCCGAGAAAGTAAACTGTTTTTAATTCTATCTTCCATCGTTATCCTCTTTGTTGTTATCCGTTTTGACTTTATCATTAATCTTTTGAGCCACAATATTTCCAAATATGCCAATTATTTTAAAAATATTAAGATCATCCAATCAGCTGGTGGGGTGAAATTTATATGGGGGGGGATAGTGCTCCTTGCCTTGTTAACTATATTTAGGAAAATATTCCTACAAAAAAAGGAATTGTCAAATCTTCCTACTTATGCCATCCTGTCTCTTGGATATGTCGTAGCCAACATCTTAGGCTTACATTTTAACTACTTTGAAAGGCTCGGTTTGTATTGTTTGCCGTTTGTTGCCATTTTTTTGGAAAAATTTGGTACAAGTCTAGAAGATAAGACCGCGAGAAGCATCTACTATTTCTTTACCTACCTATTTTTCATCATTTATTTTCTGATGAGTGCTATGGGATCTGAACAATACAATTATCATTTTTATTTTTAGGAGATATTGAGTGGAAGAATTAATATCAATCGTCATACCAGTCTATAATGTCGAACACTACCTATCAGAGTGTTTGAGTTCTGTAAAGGAACAGACTTATACTAATTTAGATATCATTATCGTCAACGATGGTTCGACAGATAATTCCCTTGAAATCTGTCAAGAGTTTAAAAAACAAGACTCAAGAGTAATAATTGTCAGTCAAAAAAACGCTGGATTATCGGCAGCTCGAAATGCAGGAATTGAAATAGCAAAAGGACGCTACATTACTTTTTTGGATAGCGATGATTTTATATCAAGTGACTATATAGCTTATCTCTATACCATGCTTACAGAAACTGATTCCGATATAGCCGTTTGTCAGCGTGAAGAAGTAGATGAAAATAGTCAAAAAATAGATCAGAAAACAAGAAAGAGTGCTCCAATGAAAGTCATCTCAGGTGGTGAAAACTTGATGAAGACATTCCTATCTGAAAACGATATTGACACAGTTGCTTGGGGAAAATTGTATGCTACCACATTGTTTTCCGATGTCCGTTATCCTATCGGAAAATTCCATGAGGATGTCTATACCACTTACCAACTAATCGCCAAATCGAAAAAGTTAGTGGTTGGCTTTGAAAGAAATTATTTTTATCGCAATAGACAGCAAAGTATATCAAGGTCATTGTTTTCGCTCAAACACTTGGACGCGATTGAGGCAGCCAAAGAACGTGCAGAGTTTATCTCAAAAAATTACCCTAGACTTCTTTCGATTGCCAATGCGTCTATTATCTATGCGACTAACATGTGTGTCCTTCGGATCGCTGAGTCGTCTCAATTAGTGATAAGTAATGTTGATGACATGCTGCATGATTTTCAATGCAATTATAGAATGTATGAAAAAGATTTTTTACGGTCAAACAGTAGTCTACAAGCAAAAGCATTTTCTTTAATTGCCTGTTGCAATGTGAAATTAGCTATCAAATTATGGAACATGATAAAAAAGGAGTAAGGATTATTGAATATTTTACAAAAAACGAAATCGTATCTACAAGAACGTATCAATCTTCAAAATAGAAAACGATTGCGTCATGATTCTCCTATTCTTGTGTCTAGTAATTGTACGGGAGGCTTTCTTTATCATTGGTTGGGACTGCGTTTTATGAGTCCATTTATTAATTTATACCTGACCCCTGCTGACTTTGTATTGATGTGTGAGAACTTTAATGATTTTTTAAATTTTCCTCTACAAAAAGGTGAAAGTGAATCGGATTATCCCATCGGAGTAGGTTACTTAGGTATCAAAGTTCATTTCATGCATTACGCTACTTTTGAAGAAGCTATAACTAGCTGGGAAAAAAGACTGAAAAGAATGGAACGAGAAAGTCTGGGAAATGGACGTTACCAATACAAAACAGAAAAAATTGGTTTTATCTTTTCAAACTGGGACGGCAACGAAGAACTTTTAGAGAGATTTGATAAATTGCCATTTAAAAAAGTTGTTTTTACAGACAAACACGTTGACTATTCATCTGCTGTCTATTTACGTGGTTATGAGAGAAAGAAAGGCAATGTTTATGCAACGAAAAATATATTTGGAAAAAGATATATAGACCAGTTTGACTATGTTGAATTTATCAATTCACTTACAGAAACTACTACTTGAAAGGTATATATGAAATTCATAAATAAACTGTACAACAGAATTTTCTTTTTAGTGACGATTATTATCAAAAATGCGTTCATTTTTAGAATGCATAAGAAGAAAATTATTTTGTTAGTCACTCCAAACCATGGCAATTTAGGAGATCAGGCTATCTCGATTGCTGAAATAGACTACTTGAAGAAAAATTATGATTTTCCTATTGTAGAAATTTCTGATCTGTTATATAACTTTTATCGGAAAAAATTGACTAAGAAAGTATCACCACAAGACATTATTATTTTACATGGTGGAGGAAATGTCGGAATAGAATACAAGATTTTAGAAGAACAACGCAGAGAAATCATCTGTTCTTTTCCACTTAATCAAATCATCCTTTTCCCACAGACGATTGATTTTGGAGATAGTGATGAGGGGAAGATTGAATTTGAAAAGAGTCGTCAAATTTACAGTTCTCATGAGAACTTGACTATCCTTGCAAGAGAAGAAAAGTCTTATCAGATTTTTAAGAAGTACTTTTCAGATAAAACTTATTATGTTCCTGATATTGTCTTGACGATGAAACCAAAGACGCATCATTCAGGAAAATATGCTCTGACGTGTTTTAGAAAAGACGTCGAAAAAACATTGATACCCTCTGATGAAGAGTATTTATTTGATATTATCAGCAAGCGAGGGTTTGAGCTGATTAAATCAGATACTTATGTAGAAAGGTCAATCTATCCACATAATAGACAAAAAATCGTTGCAAATTTATTTGGCAAGTATCAAGGAGCAAAATTTGTTGTCACGGACAGACTGCATGGTATGATTTTTGCTTATCTGAACGGGACTACTTGTATCGTCTTTAATAACTATAACGGTAAAGTGGAAGGGGTGTACAAGAGCTGGTTGAAAAAAAGTAAAAACATACTATTTCTAGATAACGTTGATAATTTTGAACAAGCCCTGACACAGTTACTGTCTTCAGTTGATGATTTTACAATCGAACAATTTGCAAATGAACAATTTGAATTTTTGAGAAAGATAATTGATAATGAGTAAACAAGGAAAGTATAAACAATTATTCAGCAATTCGATATTGTATTCAATCGGCAATTTTGGCTCTAGTGCCGTAAGTTTTTTACTGTTGCCCCTTTATACAAATGCTCTCACAACAGGTCAATATGGCTATATTGATATTATTCAAACTTTAATTGATTTACTATTACCCGTTTTATCCTTAAATTTTGCAGACTCCATTTTACGCTATACATTAGACGGTAAGCATAGTAATAAAAGTATTATGACTTCTGTTGCGATTGTTCCGTTTATGACGCTTCCCTTATTTTACCTTTGTCTTTTGTTTATAAGTCGTATGACTAATTTACATATTAATCCCGAGTTACTCACGCTTATCTTTTTTTTGAGAATCAATAATGACTATTTCAAGCAATTTTCAAGAGGTATTAACAAAAATATTATTTTTGCATTAAATGATATTATCTATACTTTGGTTTTTGCACTGTTTAACCTACTATTTTTACAGTATTTGAAAATCGGAATAAGTGGTTATTTCTTTTCTATGGTAATAGCTCTTATTGTGTCCAATATGTTTTTGATTATTTTTAGTCGTATTTACGCTTATTTTGACTTTCAGTCATTTTCAAAAGACTATTTCAAAGAATCACTTTATTATAGCTTCCCTTTAATCCCCAATACGATTATGTGGTGGGTGATGAATGCAATAGATAGATATTTTATTCTCTTTTTCTTAGGTGTTGAGTCCAATGGTTTATATGGTATTGCTTATAAATTGCCTAGTATCGTATCTATCGTGGCTACTATTTTTTCAAAAGCTTGGCAAATTTCTGCTATTAAAGAATATAACAAGGCTGATACAGAACAATTCTATAACCGTGTCTATAGTGTTCTTAACTCTATACTAGTTATTTTTGTGTCTTTGATGTTTTGTATCCTACCACTTTTCTTAAACCTATTTATTGGAAGTTCTTTTAGAGATGTAGTACACATTATTCCGTTTCTGTTTATTAGTGTGATTTTTTCTAGCCTATCTGGTTTTGTAGGGACAAACTATCTAGCAAGTATGAAGACAACAGGCACTGTAAAGACGTCAATAGTAGGTGGAGTAGCCAATATCATAGGAAATCTCTTACTTATGCCGTTAATTGGTCTTTCAGGAGCCGCACTAAGTACAGCACTTTCTTTCTTTATCGTGTTGATTTATCGGATTTATGACACAAGAAAACTAATTCAGATACATATTACCAAAGTTGAGATTGTGAAATATTTTTTATTAACAATGCAAGCAACATTATTAACACTAAACACTAATTATTATATCTTTCAGATTATAATCTTCTTGTTTATCTTTCTTATCGAGATAAAACATTATAAAAAATTAACCCGTGGTTTTAGTTAATGTCATGTATCTGACCTTAACTAGTATCACGGGTTAAGTGTGTTGTTTAATGTCTCTTTGTCAACTGTAGTGGGTGGCAAAGTTAAGCTCTAGCGAGAACAATTGTTGTTCTCGCTTTTTTGCTGTTCAAAGCGAGGTAAATGCGTTTTTTAAAGTTGTCACAGTTTCTGTAACCAAAAGCGTTTCGTTTAATATCTCTGATGAGCTTGTTGTTTGCCTCAAGTTTGGCATTAGAAGTGGCATTAGTGATGTATTTCTGATACCGAATGAAAGTTGTTAATGCTATTTTAAAAGGATGATTAAGTTGAGGCAAAGCTTCCTGAATTAATCCAAAAAATTGTTCGATATTTTTTCTTGTGAGTGGAAAAGAAGTAATTGATAAAGGGTGTAGTATTTTTCAAGTTGCGGAACGTGTTTAAAAATCTTGTCTAAACACTCTTTAGGCGTTAACGTTTCTCTGAAAGTCCTTGAATAAAAAGCATTAGGCGATAGTTTTCGACTATCCTTTTGAATGAGTTTCCAGTAATATTTTAGAACACGATATTCAAGAGATTTCTTCTCAAATTGTTTCATTATTTGAATACGTGTCTGTTTAAGTGCTCTGTTCATGCGTTGGACAATGTGAAAACGGTCAAGAACAATTTTAGCATTGTGAAAAATAGTTTTGATTAAAGGGATGTAATTACCAGACATATCCATAGTAACGATTTTCACTCATTCTCGAGCTTCTTTAGAGTATTTGAAAAAGTGATTGCGAATGGTTGTTTGTCGTCTGTTATCAAGAATAGTGACGATTTTCTTAGTCTCATAATCCTGAGCAACAAAGGCTATCTTTCCCTTTTGATAAGAGAATTCATCCCAAGATAGAACTTTAGGTAAGGTTGAAAAGTTATCTTTGAACTGAAATTGTTTAAGCTTACGATACACAGTTGAGGTCGAGATGGCAAGTTTTTCAGCGATGTGCGTTAAAGCTTCTCGATTAAGTAAGAGTTGAGCTGTTTTCTGCTTCACTAGCTCAGAGATTTGACAGTTCTTCTGAACAAGGGAGGTCTCAGAAACCGTCACTTTATGGCAGTCTTTGCATTGAAATCTTCTCTTCTTCAAACGAATAAGACTAGGGATTCCACCAATTTCAATAAAAGGAATCTTAGAAGGCTTTTGAAAGTCGTATTTGATTTGTTTTCCTTGACAATGGCAACACTTAGGAGGAGTGTAATCAAGCGTAACTTGCACCTCAATATGTGTCTCGTGTTGAAAAACTTTAGTTAAAGTGATATTTTTGTCTTTAATTCCAATTAATTCTGTAGTATGATAGAGTTGTCTCATATGATTCTTTCTATTTATGGTTTCGTCGCTTTAAATTTTAAGTCATATGGGACTTTTTGTATACTCAAAAGCTCCATAACTTCTTAGCAGGATTTTACCCACTACAGAAATTATAGAGCCTGTTTAATCTCTTCTAAAAATATCGCGTGTGTAGACTTTTTCTTTGACATCATCTAATTCAGTGTTATAACGATTAGCGATGATACTCTGGCTGAGTTTTTTAAATTGTTTAAGATTATTGACAACCTTTGAACCGAAGAAGGTGGTTCTGTTTTCTAGGGTTGGTTCGTAGATGATAACGCTAGCTCCTTTGGCTTTGATACGTTTCATGACCCCTTGGATAGAACTTTGACGGAAGTTATCGGAGTTGCTTTTCATTGTTAGGCGATAAACACCAATAACGGTTTCTTTTTCATTTTGTGGTGAGTAGTTGTCGTTGTCTGAGTAAGCATAATAGCCAGCAAGTTTTAGAACTTGGTCAGCGATGAAATCTTTACGTGTCCGATTAGATTCGACAATGGCACTCATCATGTTTTGAGGCACGTCATTATAGTTAGCCAAAAGTTGTTTGGTATCTTTTGGCAGACAATAACCTCCATAACCAAATGAAGGGTTATTGTAGTGTGTACCGATGCGTGGGTCTAAGCCAACCCCCTTAATGATAGCTTGGGTATCTAAGCCTTTTAGTTCGGCATAAGTATCCAACTCGTTGAAATAAGACACACGAAGTGCAAGATAAGTATTGGCAAATAGTTTAACCGCTTCAGCTTCTGTGAAGCCCATGAAGAGAACGTCAATGTCCTCTTTTTCAGCACCGTCTTGAAGCAATTGCGCAAAAGTATGTGCAGCAGCTGTCAACTCTTTGTTGTCCTTATCAGTAGAAACGATGATACGGCTTGGATAAAGGTTGTCATACAAGGCTTTTGATTCACGTAAAAATTCAGGGCTAAAAATAATTTTATCTGTATTGAATTTTTGACGAACGGCATCTGTAAAGCCGACAGGAATTGTTGATTTAATAACCATAATGGCATCTTTATTGACTGAAAGCACTTGCTCAATAACAGATTCTACGGCGCTAGTATCAAAATAATTTTTTTCGCTATCATAGTTAGTTGGAGCAGCGATAACCACAAAATCAGCCTTTTTGTAAGCAGCATCTCCATCGGTTGTTGCAACTAAATCGAGTTCTTTCTCTGCTAAGTATTTTTCAATATACTCATCTTGAATGGGTGATTTTTTATTGTTGATCAGTTCAACTTTTTTTGGGACAATGTCAACAGCAGTCACAGAGTTATGTTGTGCAAGAAGAGTGGCGATAGATAATCCCACGTATCCAGTTCCCGCTACAGCAATATTATAGGAACGGTCCAATTTTTGTTTCTTTTCTTTTGTTTCTGTAAATAAATCAGCAATATCAAAAGAGATAATCTTGGCCAATGATTCTATCTGAGTGATAGAAGGGATATGCTCTTCTTGCTCAATTTTGCTTAGAATAGAGCGGTTGATCCCACTTTCAGCGGCCAAGGTTTCCTGAGATACTTTGTTTTCTTTACGGTAATCTAAAATAAGCTTCGCTAAAGTAGCTGACGAAAAAGTTTTCATTGAATTCCTCCTAACAAAATTATACTCTTTTTTGTTTCTTAAAACAACTGAAAATAAGGATAAATAACATATGCTTTGATATTATGTTGTTAGTAGTAACTAAAAGTTCTTTAGATAGCGAATCAGCAGTAAAGGTACTTCATACTTTGCTTTTCGGAGAGTGGACTATGGTTGAAAAAGAAATGTTACAACTCGGAAATAGTCGATGAGAAGAGTTAAAAGGTAAATAGTTGACTTATAGCTCTAAGTTCGTTAATATACAGTTATGATTAAGACTTAGCAAACGCCTCTTAATAATGCGTACCAGTGCTAAGTCGTTTTTTTTATAGGCTCTTTGTCAACTGTAATGGGTGGCAAAGTTAAACTCTAGCGAGAACAAATGATGTTCTTGCTTTTTTGATATTCAAAATGAAGTAAATGTGTTTTTTAAAGTCGTCAAAGTTCCTGTAACCAAAACGTTGTGTTTGATGAGTTTGTTAGTAGCTTCTAGTTTGGTGTCCGAATAGTGAAGTTATCAGATGAATAAGAGTTTGAAATATGACATTCCAAACTCTTATTTTGCTCTCTTTATTCTGAAAAAATATTAGTTAATGTCTCAAAAGTTGGTGTTTTAAGAAGTAGATCTTGTTTGTCTTTTGAACCGATAAAATCAAGCATTTGTTCATAAATCGTTTGAATTTTTTCGGTATCTTCGGATTTCACAGCAAATAAGAAGATAAATTTTATTGATTGATGTTTATCCCAATTAATCCCCTTGGGATTAATGACGGTAAAGATACAACTTTTTAAGACACTATCTCCAATAGGGTGAGGTAGTGCAATGTTATCACCTATGATAGTTGAAGAAATTTTTTCTCTTTCATAAATATCATTTAAGAAATCATCGCTAACGTATCCTTGCTTTTTTAGTATCGTATTTAATGTAAACAATATATCATCCTTTGACATTTTTTTGTTGAAATATAGAAATCTTTCTTTAGAAAATAGGTTACCATCATTTTGTTTTTTTTCTAAAGTTTTAAGAAATTGATTAATTTTAGTCATTGAATAGTCTAAATTATTGATATTGATATAAATAAGATTATCTGCTAAAGTTTGATTTGGAATTGTTGAGATAACGAGATCAAAATTGTGATAGTGTTGTTCTCGATTAAAATTCGAATACGAAAATTTGGAGATTTTAGAAAATGTATTTGGCAACAGTCGTCGTATTTTAGATTCAATAATAGAACTAAAAGTCTTGCCGCTTCCACAGATAATTGCTAATGATAGTTCGTGGTTATTGGATTCCATATTTCGTTCAATGGCATTAGCTAAATGGAGAGCAATGTAGGATATTTCATCCTCTGAAAAATGTATATTATACTGTTTGACAACTTCTTGACAGCAAGCCACGGATAATTCAAAGGCGTAAGGAAAATTATTTTTGATTGTATCTAGTATAGGATTAGAACGCTTGCCTTCTATGGTTTGGATGCTCAAAAAGAGTTTTATATGTTCAAGGAGATTAGTTTTTAATTTACAATCTGTTAGCCAATCAGCATTGGTTAATTCTGAAAGAATATCATAGATGGTGATTGTAATTTTTTCTGCAAGTTCTTGATTATTTGAAATAGTGTGATCGTCGATATAGTTTGGGAAATTTTCTGCAATTAGAAATTGAAAGTAATTCTTTTCAAAAAATGTTATGTGAATTTGAAATTGATTTTCTAAATCGGTTATAAATTTTTCAACAATTTCATTAATTGTTGTGTTTAACTGTATGTGTTGCTTAAATTGTTGAATATTATTATTGGATTTTATTCGACTAATGGCTAAAAAAATACCAGTGAATAAGTTTCGGTAAAAATAATCGGAATCTGTTTTTATACTATCTTTAAAGTACTTATTGAAAATAGTAGAGAATGTATCGTAATTAATGTTGTTACAAAAATCTTTTTCAATAGTTGATTTTGCTGTGATGTAGTTTGAAAAGTCTTCTTTAAATATTAAATCAATTATAGCTTTTCGTTTATCTTGTTCGAGTCCATTAACGATATAACCAAGATTACTTTTATTAACGAGTTTCAGATTATAGGAAGAAAAGTGATTCTTTAAGGTACGAAAATCACTATAAAGGGTATTTTGGCTGATAAAAAGAATAGACTGCAAATAGTCTTGAGTAATGTAATTATCAGTAGTAAGAAATTTCCGTAAAAGATATTTAAGCCTTGAATCAGATGAAGTGAATAAAAAAGTACCACTGTCTTGGTTTGTCCAAAATTTATCAAATTTTTCTTTATCTATATAGTTGATAACATATCCCTTTTTTCGAATTAAAGTAATAGTTGCTCCATTCTCAGTGATATAGTCATTAATTGTATGGATATCAGAACGGATAGTTCTATCTGAAACACCACAAAACGAACTTAATTCATTAATATGAATGGGTTCGTTTTTTTGTATTAGTAGATTTAATATATTATCTAATCTTTGGAAGTCAAATATACTCATACCTTCTTCTCCTTATATCATCTTTATTTTAGCACAAAACAAATGAATGATTTTTTACTATTTTTCCAAAAAGAAGTTGAAATAGATAAAAATAATTTTTTCCATTTTTCCAGAAATAATTGGAAAAAGCAATTAGTGACAGCGCTGTCAACGAATGATATGATATAGCTGTAAACGAAAAGAGGTGTTTGAAATGAAATTTGACAAAGAAAATATTCTTTTGAATGTTAATGTCAAAGACAAGAAAGACTTATTTGCCTATATTGCAAGATATGCAAAAAAGAAGCGGATTATTGATGATGAGCAATTATTGATTAAAGCATTTACTAATAGAGAATCAGAAGTTTCGACAGGTTTACAGAACTCATTTGCTATTCCTCACGCTAAAGCAGATTGCATAATGAAGCCCACTGTTCTTTATTTGAAATTACTTCATCCAATTGAGTGGGAGACTTTTGATGACAAACCGGTCCAAAATATTTTTGCATTATTAGTTCCAACTAAACATGAAGGAACTTTACATTTGGAAATGATTAGCAGAATTGCAACTTCTCTTTTGGATGATGAATTTATTATGATAGTTAAGAAGTCATCAAATATAGATGAACTAGAAAAAACAATCATTAGTGCAATGAAGGGAGATAATTAATATGAAAATTGTCGGAATTACATCATGCCCAGCAGGGCTAGCTCACACTCCTATGGCAGCAAAAGCTTTAGAAAAAGCTGGACCTAAGCTAGGTCATACCGTTAGAATTGAACAACAAGGTTCAATGGGGCAAATCAACAAATTAACACCACAGGAAATTGCTGATGCAGATTTTGTTTTACTTGCTACGGATCAAAAAATTGTAGGTGAAGAGCGTTTTGAAGGGAAGAAAAAAATTCGAGTGAATATCTCAACATGCATTAAAGCACCTGAAGCAGTATTGAAAAAATGCATTCAAGCGGTTAGTTAGTAATAAAATGAAGGAGGAGTTAAGATGAAAAAATTTTTAAACGATGCCAAAGGGCATCTGATGACTGGTATTAGTTATGCTTTACCATTGATTATAGGAGCGTCTTTGGTTATCGCGGTACCTAAGTTAATCGGTTTAGCAATGGGACATACCAGTTTAGATGGTTTTGCTGAAACTAATGGTTTTGAACACTACCTTTATTTGACAGAACAAGTTGGATGGATAGGCATTGGTCTATTAAATACAGTATTAGCAGGTTTTATTGCATATTCTATTGGCGATAAAGCTGCAATTGGTGCAGGTTTAATAGGTGGTACTCTTGCATCTAATTCAAATGCTGGTTTTCTTGGGGCTATGGTAGCTGGATTTGTTGCTGGCTATATGGTAGTTTGTGCTAAGAAGACGGTTAAGGTTCCTGAAAAATACAGTAGTGTTTTACCATTGATTGTTTTTCCGTTCTTTGCAACTTTTGCGGTAGCTATAGTCATGGGAGTCATTCTTGCAGGTCCACTTAGTTGGATTAATACAAGTTTAGTCGCTTGGATTAAAGCGATGATTGAAAATGATGTTAATAAAGTACTTCTTGCCATGATAATGGGGGCTATGATTGGTACAGATTTAGGTGGTCCTATTAATAAAGCTGCTTGGATGGCTGGAAATGTTCTTCTTGCAGAAGGAATTTATTTGCCAGCAATTATTGTAAATGTTGCAATTTGTGCAGTTCCTCTTGGATATGCATTTGCTTCATTGTTCCATAAAGATAAATTAAGTGATGAACTTAGAGATGCTTCACGTAATAATTGGGTTATGGGATTTATTGGAATCACAGAAGGTGCCATTCCATTTACAATGGTTAGCCTCAAACTTGTTCCTATTAATATGATTGGCGGTGCAATTGCATCTGGATTAGGAATTCTATTTGGAATGTATGCTAAAATGCCTCCTGTTGGTGGAATTTATGGATTTATTACAGTTGGGAATGGTTGGGCTTATCTCGTGGGGATGTTTATAGGTGCAGCTTTCATTGGATTTGTTGCTCCGTTGATTGTCAACTTTAAAGATTCTGATGATGTTGAAGATGTTGATATAGACGACATTGAAATTAGCTTTGAATAATATTATAGGGCACATATATGTGCTCTTTGTTTCTAGAAAGTAGAGAATAATATGAAGAAAACAGTACATGTAGTTCCACATTCTCATTGGGATAGAGAATGGTATTTTACAACAAGTCGTTCAAAAATTTATTTAATGAATAACTTAAAAAGAGTTATTTCATTATTACAGGAAGATAATGGATATAACCGTTATACCCTAGATGGTCAAGTTTCTTTATTAGATGATTACTTGGCTTGGTGCCCTGAAGATAAAGAAGTTATCAGGGAGTTAGTACAGGAGGGAAAATTGATTATTGGTCCATGGTACACACAAACGGATCAGATGGTTATTTCTGGTGAAAGTATTGTTCGAAATTTACTTTATGGTATAAATATATCGAAAAAATTTGGAAAGCATATGAATGTAGGCTATGTTCCAGATTCATTTGGGCAATCTGCTGCTATGCCACAGATTTATAAAGAATTTGGCATTGATGATACCTTATTTTGGCGTGGCGTTAGTGATGAGGATACTCATAAAACTGAGTTTAAATGGCGAGGGGAGGATGGTTCAACAGTAAATGCTTATCAGATTCAAGCTGGATATTATATCGGTGGGGATATTCCTGAAGAGGCAGAAAATCTTAAAAATTATTTGCATAATGAACCTTTTAAAAGTTTGTGGGAAAGAAGTAGTACGAATCAGGTCCTCTTTCCAAACGGATTTGATCAAGCTCCTGCACGTGAAAATTTAACTGACATTTTAGGTAAAATGCAAAAGTTTTATGCAGGGGAGTATGAATTTAAAATTTCTACTTACTCGGATTATATACGTAAAGTTAAAGAACAACATCCAGAATTAGAAGAAATAGCTGGGGAACTTTTGAACGGAAAACTAATGCGGATTCATAAATCAATATACTCTTCTAGATCTGATTTAAAGAAGTTAAATACACAAGTTCAGAATTATATTGTTAATATATTAGAACCATTACTTTCTCTTTCGCAATCTTTAGGATTTGACTATCCTGTGGAGGTAGTTAAGGAAATTTGGAAATTAATGTTTGAAAATGCTGCTCATGATTCAATTGGTTCGTGTGTATCAGATACAACCAATGAAGATGTTTATTTAAGATACAAAAAAGCGCGTGATTTGGCTGAAAATTTAGCTGAATTGAAAATGCGTGAGATTGTTATGCGAATTGAGAGCGATGAAGCAATAACGGCAACTGTTTTCAATCTTTCTGGTCGTAAAAAAGAAGGAGTGATAGAAACAATATTTTATACTCCACAACTTGACTTTGCAATAAAAGATAAAGAAGGCAAACAATATCAATATACGGTGACTTCTATCGAAGATCAAACTGATTATATTTTAGGACAAGGTAATATTTTAGATTCTACAAAGATTTATAAACCAGATAAAATATACAAGGTGGCGATAGCGATTAGTTTTGATAGTTTACCAACATTTGGCTACAAGAGTTTCTACTTGGATTTAGGAGGGAATAGTCATGATAAACTAGAGGAGAATTTAGCTAGCAGAATTGAAAACGAATTTTATAGTATTACTGTTAATGCAAATAATACTCTAGATATACTTGATAAAAAAAGCGGTAAGCTTTATCAAAACCAAGGAATAATTCAAGAAAATGGTGATGCAGGAGATTCGTTCAATTATTCTCCACCTAGAGAAGATCTGATAATTAATTCTTTTGAGTTTTGCCCTAAGGTGGAAGTTAAAACTTCTAAGGTTATCAGTAAAATGACATTATCTTATCAGTTTAAGGTTCCAAAAAACTTAGAAAAACGTGCATGTGGGATTAAAGATACCCACTTACCAATACAACTATCAGTAGTATTAAAATCTAAATCTCCTATTATAGAATTCTACTTCAAGGTTGATAACCGTTTTGTGGATAGTCACCGTATGTGTGTTTTATTTAATAGTGAAATTGCTTCAAAATTTTCACTAGCTGATCATCAGTTTGGAACGATTAAACGTCCTGTTGTCCGAAAAGAAATGAAACTTTGGAAGACGGAGCCAGATAAGTGGAATGAGGTCCCAATTTCTATTGAAACTTGTCAGTCATTCGTGGGACTAGATAATGATATTCGAGGAGTCGCTGTAATTCCAAAAGGTGTCAGAGAATATGAAATTATTGGTTCGAAGTATGATACCATCCGATTAACATTATTTAGAACGTATGGATATATGGGAAAAGAAAATCTTTTATACCGTCCAGGAAGAGCCTCAGGAGAAACTGTTATTGCCACGCCAGATGCTCAATGTCATAAAGAAATGACGTTTGCTTTTTCAGTCATATATTACCAAGGAAATATGAATACATATGGATTAGCAGAAGTGGTTAATGAATATTTGAAGGAGTTTCAAATTTATCAATATGCTGATTATTTAAATACTCGTTTACGGTTTACACAGTTTAGTGTTCCTAAAACTCTTAGTCAAAAATATTCATTATTAAATATTAAGGGAGATGCTATTTTAAGTATTGTAAAGAAAGCAGAAGAGCGCCCGGGTTATATTCTCAGATTCTATAACGGAAATTATAAACAGACATGTAGTGGAGAAGTTGAATTTTATGAACAACCTAAAACTATTGAGTGTGTAGATTTAAAGGAGGAAATCAAGCAAAAACTAGAAATAACAGGTAGAAAAGTTGTTATTCCGAATTTGACTCATAATAAGTTTGTAACATTATATGTAGAGTTTTAAAATCATATTTCAATCATTAGATTTTATGTCTAATTTTTGGTGGTATCGTCCACGTGGGGGATTCCTTTTGTAGGATTTATATTTTCTTCCCCATCGTTCGTTTTTTATCTTTCTTTGCTAACTACCTCCTCTTTTTCGTTGCTCTTTTGCCTCGCATATGTTATATTAATAGTAGTGGATTGTAACGAAACTGTAATATTAATAGATAAAGGTAAGTGGTGGAAGTGATGGAAAATACTAATTCAAATAATCATCGATTGTTGATTCAGAAGCTGCTTGTTAGTATTCATTACTTGACACTTTTCAGAGATGAGATTGTTTTGGTTGAAAAGACTCCGTCATTGTTGGGGGCGTCTTTTTCGCCTTATGTAGTTCAATCAGAGTTGGGTGAAATTTTAGCGGCTGTTGATGCGCTTTCTAAGCAAGAAAAATTGATTAAATCAACGTTTTGGTATGATGAAGCATCTTTTAGATTGATGAATCACTCTTTGGATATTGTCGGTAATTGGATTCGTGGGATTGATAATGTTTTAGAAATCTGTGAGTCAAAATCTGTTTTTCAAGCGATTCTTGGTGATAAGCGCCAGCGTGTTTTTGGTGTGCTGATTGATGTTTTTACTTCAATTCGAATTACCAATTTATCAATCAAGGAAGAATCAGAATACCCTATTTTAGTTGACCCTTTGCAAGCGGTAGAATATCAAAAAAGGGAAACGAAAAAAGCCGAATTATTGGCTAAAATTGATGCCTTGACCCCTAGAAAATCAGAACAGAGTCTTGAAGTTGATAAAGATGTCCAAGATGTCCCTATCCTTGAGAATAAAGAAGATGAGCTTGTAGCTGAAACGCAATCAGTTGAGCTAGAGATTGACGAGGAAGAACCGTCTGATGATGTTGAAGAAGAGGTTGCTGGTGTTCAAGCTGAAGTTGAGGATGCTACCGAATTAATAGCTGAGGTCGAAGAAGAGTCTAAAGAGACAGAGAGTGTATCTGATGCTCCTCTTGCTACGCTTCTTGATGAGGAAGAGTCAGAGCTTGAGCTTACAGAAATTAGTCGTGAGGCTGCTATCAAGCAATTCCGTCATTATCTTTTTGACCATAAAGGGATGATTTATGTTGCAGATGCTCAAGATGATTTAAAACGTGAAATCAAATTTTACAATGCATTTGATCGTTTTGAGGGTGCTTTTGATGAAATATCAGATATTCTAGTTCTTATGGAAAAAATCTTAGAAGATTTGGAAGAACGTGATGAAGAAACATTTGATGACGAAGGAAACTTAACGAGTGAGCCAACAGAACCAATCTATCTTCTTATCTATGGGCAAAATCTATTAATGGAAGATAGTCGCTTTGAAAGTCTCTTATTAGAACTTCAGCACTTTTCAAATCGTTCAGATTTACACATTTCAGCCTACAAAGCTTATGAATAAAAGTAAAAGAAGGTCACTTTGACCTGCCCCCCAAAAGTTAGACAACAAATCTAACTTTTGGGGTGTTTTTCTATGAAATTAAGTTATGAAGATAAAATTGAAATCTATCGCTACGACAATCCGGTTGGACATGGCCTAAAATCAGTCAAACATTTAATATTAGTAAGTATAACCTTCAATACATGGTCCGCCTCATTGATATACACGGATTGGAAAGTGTTTGTAAAAGGAAAAATAGGTATTATTCTCCTGAACTAAAGCAGGAAATGAAAAGGCAACACTTTCCTCCCTGTGGTTTGGGTATCTCCACTCGTAAGACAGGTTGTGGTTTGTACTTTCTCGCAAGTATCTGGCTTTTAATCCTACACCAATTCTTATTGAGATACAAGCCAACATCTGCTACGGTAATACCGTCTACACCAGCTGACCCTTTATTAGCACAGACTTTGGTGAAAGCAGTCATCATATTCTCTTTAGATAAGATCTGAGCTAACAGTTGCGACATGTGTATGATTCCTTTCTTGTTTCGTTACCTGCGGGACACCTTGTATTAAGATAGTTCGCTGCCTATACGGGACAGTTACTATACCTATCAGACCGACGTTGCAGGTACAGGCGAAGTGGAATGGCACTTCAGTTATATGGTTCACCCCTTCACTCCACTTCTATTACAGAAGTTTCAACGCTACTATGGGTTCGGCTGACTTCTCATTGTTCGTTGTTACTAGGAGTAGCTCCTCAATGAGACCTCACGGGATAAGTCATACATCTTTCCTCGATTACTCTCGTGATTTACGTCAACAGGTTACGACTACCTTTTGGGACTTTAGTGTTTGTAGCCACCTCATCCGCTGTTAACGCCTTGTATCACGTTTCTGTTCGTAGAACCTCGATTTCGCTATCCCTTCCTCTCCCCGCTACCTCACGATAGTCAGGCTTGGGAGTCGCTATTGGGTTCACCGGTAGCAGGTGCCCCAGAGGACTTGCACCTCAGATGTACGACATGCTCGTCGTACCAAAAAGGAGAACAGATTTCTCCGTTCTCCTTATCATTACAGGATTATTTACTATTCTAAAAACTCTTACCACTTACCAGCTTGTCTATGTAGTGAAAATCTTCCTGTAAAAATATGGAAAACGGTCTCATTTTTTCTTGTAAAGATAGAAAAAAAGTGATATACTACCCTTATAAATCACTATGTAGTTGTATCGGTATATCGCAAAATTTTAAGAAAATTGGTGGCTTATATGACACATGCAATCGACACACACGCTCATTTATGGACAGAAGAATACTTGGAAGCACTGGGAAAACTAGGTGCGACTGGCACAGCCATCGCTGCGGGTATTGGTGCGGGAACGACACAAGAAGAATTGGACAAACGCTTGGCCATGATGGATGCAGCTGGCGTGGATTTCCAAGTCTTGTCAGCCACTCCACAAGTGCCACAATTCGGCACAGCTGAAGAAGCCCTCGCTTTGGCACAAGACATCAACAATACCTACAAAGACATCATTAGCCGTTATCCAGACCGCTTCCGCGCCTCTGGCGTCGTCCCTCTTCCACACGTTGAAGCCGCTATTCAAGAAGGCAAACGCATTATCGAAGAACTGGGATTTTTAGGCATTGCCCTCAATACAACTCTGGACAATGGCATGTCTATTGGTCATCCTGATTTTGAACCATTTTTTGAAGCCATGAATGAGCTCGGTGCTATCATTTACATCCATCCAACTGGTTGCGGAGCCTTTAGCCCTATGCTCAATGATTACCAATTAGAATGGGTTGTTGGGGCGCCTGTTGAGGATATGTTGGCTACCTTGCAACTCCTCAAAAAAGATATTCCGCAAAAATACCCAAATCTCAAGTTCCATATTGCCCACTTGGGTGGTGGTATCTCTTTCCAAATGCAACGTATCATCGACAACTACACTGACTGGGGTTCCTTCCGTCATCATCCGCTGGAAACCTTGCAAAAGCACTTCTGGTTTGACACGGCAAATTTCCTAGAAGAATCTCTGCTCCACAGCAGCAAAATCCTAGGCAACAAACGACTCTTACTGGGTAGCGACTTCCCTTATTTCCAAAACGACAAATATACACGTGCCGTGACCTATGTGGAAAATGCTGCGCTGACAGACCAAGAAAAAGCAGCGATCTTTGTAGAAAACGCTAGCAATCTCTACAAAGATCGCTGGGAAAATGTCTTAAAAACCAAAAAGGATTAGCCATGAAAGTAGCCTACATTACAAAAGCTATGCCCAAGTCTCCGATTTGTATCGGGGACTTCTCTGTGCCCAAGCCAGAGCCTCATACCGTGCTCATCCAAGTCATAGCTGTCGCGGTGAACGCCGTAGACACCTTCATCAGAAATGGCATCTACACCACTCCTCTGCAAAATCCTGCCATTTTAGGCCGTGATGCTGTTGGACGCGTTGTCCAATGCGGAGCGGAGGTCAGTGACTTCCACGAAGGAGACTTGGTGTGGACTAATAGCATGGGCTACGATGGCCGCCAAGGCGTGGCCAGCCAATATGCCCTCGTCCCAGCAGACAGGCTTTATCCTGCTCCTAAAAATGTCCCTGCCCTCTCTCTAGTTGCCTCTGTACACGCTGCTGCTACCGCAGCCATTGTGCTGACGGATATCATGCAGCTGCAAGCTGGGCAAACCATTCTCATCCAAGGAGCAGCTGGACATGTCGGCAAAAAATTGGTAGAGCTGGCACATCAAAAGGGTGCCTCTGTCACCACCCTTTCCAGTCCTAAAGATTTTACTCTTTTAGAAAAACTTGGAAGCCAGCGCTGCTTGGATTATCACCAAGCAATCAACTTGGAAACTCTAGGAATGGCAGATGGATTTGACCATATCATCGACACTTCTGGTAAGCAATCTTTGGCGCAAAATGCTCATTTACTGACCAACAAGGGACAAATCACGCTGATTACAACTCCGCCAGATACGCTCCAAGATGTCAAAACATTTTATATGAAATCGCAGCGACTAGTTGGTTTTGTCATCAGCCGTGCCAGTCAAGAACAACTAAAAAAGGCCGCAGATATTCTCAACGACGCTTTTTCTAAGGAATTTTTACTGGAAGACGACTACAAAATCCTGCCGCTTGAAGCGATTGGACAAGCCTACCAAGAAGTGGAAGAAAAATCTGAAAAACGAAAAATTATTCTCACGATGGAAGATAATTAGACAAACGAAAGGACCTTTTCGAGATGAAAAGATCCTTTTTATTTTATAAGTATTGTTGAAGAGCTTGAGTTGGTGTTTGCCCATCGTTTTCAATGACTATTGCTTTGGATTCTTGACCTTTAGTAATGAGTTCACCGTCTAGGCTCAACTTATGAACTTGGCCACCATTGACATGGTAGCCGACAACATCATTGCCCTCAGTGACCAGATTTCCTTGGACGACGAGTTCCTTGATTTCTCCGCCTTTTAGGACACTAATGGCATCCGCATGGAGCGTCTTGATTTCGCCTTTGACCAGTGTTTGACCGACAGAACCTTTTGTGGTAACACCATTTTCAAGGACGATTTTGCCGACTGGCATGCTGAATTGCATACCAATAGAGCCGTCGCCCTCGGTGACAATATCATGGAAGATAGCTTCTGTGATGGTACCGTCGTATTGGTTGAAGCCGCGAGCGCCTAAGCCATAGGTTTCAACAGCTTTTTCAGCTTGGAAAAATCCAACGCTACCGAAGTTAACAAAGCCAATGCCGCTTGGTCCGTAGCTGACAACTTTCTCCTTGGTCACCCATTTATCCACCTTGCCCCAAACATCCAATACCATATCATTGGTACCGTAGGTTTCGACTAAACCATTAGAGACGATGCTTTTCACATAGGCACCGTAGACGATGAAAATACCACCTGTAATCAAGTTTGGCTGACCAGTTGGAATCATCCCATTTGAATAAACATCCCCTGTTGTCAATTCAGCAATTTCCACCAAACCAGATTCATCATTGAAACCTGAAAGAAAAATACCACTACCAAAAACGGGAGCTAATTTCCGACCGACAGAGATATTTTTTGCAGTGATCTGGATGTGGCTACCTTCTTCAGGATTGTAATTGTAAACAGTAAAAGCACCTTGGTAAACATTGACACCATATTTCATAGGGCGTTCAGAATAGCTGCGCGCATCTGCTGCAATGACATCGACATTTTCAGCAGCTACTTCCAAGGTTTTAGAAGGTGCCCGCATGAGTAATTGAACCATCCCAGTCACCAAAAGATTGTTCAATCGAATGGTTCCCAGATCTTCCTCAACCGCATCAATCCAAATCGCCCGATCCTTGGTGTTGGTTTGAATGGCCAAGCCAGAAATTTCATTGTCACCAGCTAGACTAATGCCACCACCGTTGATAAAACTGAGGAGGACATTGTCCCCGCTAGCGACCAATTTTTGCCCTTTTTGCAAATGAATGGAGCTAGGCATTCCAATAGAATTGGTCAATTCAATGCTGGTTTCCCCAGCCCGCAAGGCTTTTTCTAATTCTACTGCATTTGTGACTTTCATATTCGTTTCCTCCCTTGTAATAAAGAAAACACGGCCTAACAGAGTCATGTTTCAGTGCAATCATGTGGCAAGAGTTTCTTCAGATGTCCGATGATATGAGTGTGACACAACCAAGGTTGTTTTCATTTGATACTATTAGTATAGTCTTATTGAATAGCATTGTCAATGAAAATATTCACTAATTAGTGAATATTTAAAAAAAGAGGAATCTTCCTCTTTCCCTTCTAAATCTCACGCATCAGCACCCGCATAGGCCGTCCAAAGCGGTCAGTCGCTTCTGAAATTTGTTGGAAATCATGATGCTCATAGAGACCTTCCTGCTGGGTGACGATGTAGAGCTTGTCGCGTCCTTGCTTCTTAGCAATTTCCAAAATACAACTGGTTAATTGAAAAGAAAAACCCTTGCCACGGTGCTCTGGGACGATATACATGGTCGATAAAAATGAACCAAAATCTACATCGTCGACGATATCTCGCTCTGTCAGACCGACAAAACCGACCAGCTTGTTATTGTCATCTGCCATCACAACAACGACATCATTGGTATCCAAATCATGTTGACGAATCCGATTGGCCAAATGCTCACCCGCACGCCAGTCGACAGCCGCAATCTGATCCACCAGATATTCTGGATAGTCTGAATGCGGACGAATGTAATGTAAAGTTTCTGTTTCCACTTCTTCTTCCTCGCTTGAAATAAATTGATTAAAAAGATAAGGCGTTGCAAAACTAGAAATAATCACGGCAAAAGCGATTTGCCCGATAGATTGACCAATTTCCGCATCGCTAATCTGTAAATATTGGCTGACAAAGGGCGGAATGGACATGGAAAAAGCCGCAATAGAGCTCATGGACAGAGCCATGCGCCCTTGCTGTTTGTTCCAGACCTTGTCCAACCATGTCAACGGCAACACCATCAAGGCATAAAATAGGATAGCCAGAATAAAGCCAGATAAGCTAGATTTCAACGCAACCAATAAATTGATTTTGGCACCGAAGGTAACCGCTAAAAATGGAATCAAGAGCATATTGAGCGGACGAAAGAGTTTCCGCGAACCTGGATAGAGCATACCGATGACAATCCCCAGAATAAAGGGCAAGAGATTGGCAACCAAAGGTGCTAGCAAGTCAATTTGAGACTCACCGATGCTTAAAATCAGGAGCGGCAAGGCAGGCAACATCAACAGATTGATAACGGAAAAAGCACTCTCTTCCTTCTCCGTGATATTTTTTCCCAAAAGCACCAGATACATACCAGGATTGCAGCTCATGAGAACGGCACAAACCGTGACAACCGTCATCCCCAGCCAGCCTTCTACAGGAAAAATAGCCTTCCAGAGAAGCGTCACAGCCGCTGAAATGGCAACCTTGACCAACAAAACAGGTCCAATACTCTTCAAAACCGAAGGATACTTTTTCAAATCCGTCTGAATCCCGGATACCATCAAGAGCACTGCAATGATGAAAAAGGTCGCTTCTGACGTGAAAAGTCCACTAAATGGAGCTCCGATGGTCAACAAATCGGGATAAAACGTGTAGACCAAGGAAGTCAAAAACATAGGAATCAAGAAATTGCTTCCCTTGAAATGGCTGATTTTGCGTATAAAATTCATTCTTTCTCCTATTTCTCTATTCGTCCAGGTCAATGGCTAACATTTTCCGCAATAAGCTGCGCAGCTCTTCCAACTCGGTAGCGTCCAAGCGCCCCGTCAGTCGACTTTCTAATTGGTCTGACACTGTCTCAAACTCCACTTTTAGATTCTTTGCTTTCTCCGTTAGACGAATCAAATTTTGCCGCTTATCGCGCTCGCTTTGCGTCCGAACAATCCAATCATTTTTTTCCAAATTCACCAACAACCGGGCCACCGTCACACTGGACATCCGAAAATATTGCTCAATATCCTTTTGAATGACCGTTTGCCCCTCAACCGTGTACAAATATTTGATAATCTTAAATTGCGCATGGGTCAAGGCATAGGGTTTCAGGATTTCATTTGACACTTTTTCAAAGGTCAATTCCGTCTGTTTCAATAAATAAATGGTGTTATGTTCCCGTTTCATAGAATTCTCCTTCCCTTTAATTAGCTTGCTAACTATTTTAGTATACCATATTTCCCATTTTTTTCAAGAATAAACAAAAACAGACGGAGAATAGTTTCTCTGTCTGTTTTACATGTCTGCAATTATTGATAAGGTGCTTCTTCTACCAATTTCCCTTTTTGCAGGCGGTAAATGCGATCCACTACATCCAAAATGCGCTCATCATGGGTCACCAAAATCGCTGCAGTTTGCTTGTCTTTGATTCCTTTGGCTGTAAATGTGCTGCGCAAAATATTGAGCTCTGCCAGATCACCTAGCTTCGCCTTTTCAACGTCAGCCACCTGCTCATCTGTCAACATAGAATAAGGAATATTGCCCTCCGCATCCTCGTCCACCAAAAAGTAAGCAGCATCCATCGTTTCAATGGCAGAGCTGACAATACGCTCCAGCCCATTGATCAAACCGGATAGAAACATGACCATAAAAATCATGAGAATAACCAGCCCCTCAATCAAAAAATATTTTTTCTTAAAAAAGAAAATTTCCTTTAGTGCGTTTTTCATGTGCGCCCTCCTAACTGGCTCATATTATACATCTAAAACTTTTCATTTGAAACTAAAAATGTTAGGAAAATGACCTGCCCCCCAAAAGTTAGACAACAAATCTAACTTTTGGGGTGTTTTTCTATGAAATTAAGTTATGAAGATAAAATTGAAATCTATCGCTACGACAATCCGGTTGGACATGGCCTAAAATCAGTCAAACATTTAATATTAGTAAGTATAACCTTCAATACATGGTCCGCCTCATTGATATACACGGATTGGAAAGTGTTTGTAAAAGGAAAAATAGGTATTATTCTC